>Ga0207416_1000610_pt1 | contig 58026 bp, 36 predicted proteins | sample PaiPotPPM11metaG_FD_184107 | JGI IMG/M metagenome (GOLD analysis project Ga0207416, IMG submission 184107) | Iron sulfur acid spring bacterial and archeal communities from Banff, Canada, to study Microbial Dark Matter (Phase II) - Paint Pots PPM... ... | reverse complement strand
CTGGTCGTCTTGCTGGCAGCCTGCGCAACCGGTCCAACGTCACCATCCTCTTCGGCCACAGCACCTGGCTCCTCAACGGGAAGCCACCCAACACCCACTTCCCCCGCAACCATCGCGCCCGGAACGGTGCTGTACCAGGCAAATTGGTCCCATGGACTGGCCGGCTGGAAAGGCTCGGACGGCTGGTCAGTGGTGCAAGGAGACCTTGAGGGTGACTCCCAGGAGATGATTTCCATTATCGCGCCCTATCGGCCCACCGTGGCCAATTACGCCGTCGAGGCTCGTCTCCAGGTGGTGCGCTTGCTCCAGCCGGAAGGCGGCTCCTTTAGCCTCTTTGCGACTCACGTGCCAGGCAAAGATGGCTATCAAGCAGGGGTCAGTCGGCTGATGGGGCCAGGGCCGCGCCCTAATGGCAGCAATCCGCAGTTGCAAATTTACATCGAACCGATCGGAGCCATGGCCCCGGGCAGCTTTCATCCCAACGACAACGATCCCGGCACCCAGTGGCATACCTACCGAGTCGAAGTGCAGGGAACGCGGCGAGTTTGTTTGTCGATGGCAACGGGTTCACCACCGTGTCCAGCACGCAGACCGCTACCCTCTCCAACGGACCCCTTGGCATAAGCTGTGGGATGGTCGTCCTGCGGGTCAGTAGCTTTCGCATCACGGCGCTGTAAAGCAGCCGAGGACAAGGTCTTCTGACCGCTCCTCCTCACTGAGAGCGGGGGCTCGATCAGCTCCTGCACGACTGGCTGTGTGAGTGAGCCGATCGAGCCACTGGCTGGCTCTCGAGTGGGTGCATCATCAGGGCTGTGATGAAGTTTCACACGAGAAGAGGGCATATGTCACGCTTGTTTTTTCCAGCTCAGGTTACTCCTTTTTTTCCTTCTCGCCTACCCTTTCTGAACAACTCTTTCATACACCCGCCTGGACGTTTTGTGCCAGAGGACGCGAGAGGCGTATGGTATACTATGCCACAGAGAGCTGACCTTTGTACATTGGCAGAGTACCATAGTCGCTACTGACCTGGACTGGTAATCCTCGTGCCTGTCTCTACGGGAGAGACGGGCAAAGCAAAGGAGTCACCACATGGCGATTCGCGTCCTGATCGCTGATGATCATAAGGTAGTGCGCCAGGGGCTGCGCCTGTTTCTCAGGGTAGACGCGGACATCGAGATAGTTGGAGAGGCCAGGAATGGCGCTGAGGCGGTTGAGCTTGCCCGCCAGCTTGTTCCCGATCTTGTCTTGATGGATATCCTCATGCCGGTCATGGATGGCATCTCGGCTACCGCGGTCATCAGGAAAGAACAGCCGGAGATCGAAGTCCTGGGACTGACAAGCATTCTGGAAGACTCGGCGGTGATCGCGATCATGCGCGCCGGAGCCATCGGCTATCTCCTGAAAGACCTCGACGGGGACGAACTTTGCCACGCCATCCATGCCGCCGCCGCCGGGCAGGTGCAACTCGCACCTCAGGCATTCACCCGCCTCATGCGCGAACTTCACCCCCCGGAACAGGTAGAGGCGCTCACCGAACGCGAAAAGGACGTTTTGCGCCTGCTCGGACAGGGCCAATCCAACAAGCAGATCGCGCGCGCGCTCCAATTGCGTGAAGAAACGGTGAAAACGCACGTGAGCAACGTTCTCCATAAACTCGGGGTGCAGAGCCGCACCCAGGCCGTTCTCTTCGCCATGCGTAACGGGCTGATGTCCATCAAGTGACCTGGGAGATGCCCTATGAAAGCAGAAACGTTTCGCGCCTCCTTGCTATCCGCCAACGAGGATCGCAGTGCCCTGCCAGGGGGCCACCTGCTGCGCCTCGCACGGCTCGATCCTGCCGTGATCGCGCCGTTGCTCGATATTTCACATGACGGCTACCTCATCTGTGACGCAGGGCATAGCTGTCTCTACGCCAATCGGGCGGCCTGTCAGATGTTCGGCTGCGCTGCCGATGCATTGCAGGGACAGCCAGTCGATTCCCTGTTCCCGCAAAGAGGATGGGATATTTCAGACCAGTTCACGCTGCGGGCTGAACGCTGGTTCTCCGCGATCTTGCGTCCTGGGGGCGAGAAGCGCGAAATCGAATGCGCGCAGACGATTGTGGAGAGCCAGGGTGAATGGTTTGCCTTCATCGTGATGCGCGATATCACCGAACTACGCCAGCTTGAGCGCAAGGCCGAAGTGCTGGCGCAGTTCGCGACGAATTTGACGTGCGCCGACTCGTTAGAAGCGACCTTGAACGCGCTTGCCCGCAGTGTTGTCCAGGCGACGGGCATTATGGCCTGTCTCGTGCCGTTGATCAGCGGCGTTCCCCCACGCTTTCGCGTCGTTGGCAGCTATGGTCTGCCGGAAGGATACGCCGATGGTCTGGGCAGCCTGGTGCGAAACGGCGTCTTCCTGCCAACGATGGAAGCATTCGAGGAGCAGCGCATCGTCGTCGCGGAGAACATACCCCCGCTCCTCCTGGCCGATCCTCGCTATACGCCCGTGCATCCGTTCTTGCGCGCAGTCGGCTGGAATACCATCGTCTGTATCCCACTGATCTGCCGCGCAGAAAGCCTCGGCGTCTTCACCGTCTACTGCCCAGCGGGGCCGCCGCCAGGGAAGAGCGAAATCGCGTTCTTCTCGGCCATCGCGGATCAGGCGGCGGTCGCGGTCGAAAACGCGCGCCTCCTCCTCGCGGCGCAAGAGAAGGCCGCGCTTGAAGAGCGCCAGCGCCTCGCGCGCGAACTGCACGACTCAGTTTCCCAGGCGCTCTACGGTATCACCTTGGGCGCGCAGGCGGCGCGCGCCTCGATGGCATCGGACCGCGAACATGCTGCCGAGTCTCTTGATTACGTCCTCGCGCTGGCGAAGGCTACCCACGTCGAGATGCGCTCGCTCATCTTCGCCCTGCGCCCCGAATCGCTCGCGAGCGAAGGCATTGTCGAAGCGCTCGAACGGCGCGCGGCGGCTATCTGCGCGCGCCACGAATTACAGGTCGAAACGCGCCTGTGCCAGGAGCCAGATGTGCCGTTGGAGATCAAAGAGGCTCTCCATCGTATCGCCCAGGAGGCGCTGCATAACATCGTCAAACACGCCCACGCTCGCTGCTGCCAACTCTCTCTTTACGAAGACAAGAGACACATTGTGCTGGAAGTGATTGACGATGGCATCGGCTTTGACCCGTCCCAGGCGTTTCCCGGCCACCTGGGACGGCACTCCATGCGCGAGCGAGCGCTGCAACTGGGAGGCGCGCTCGAACTCAGTTCTCTTCCCGGCAAAGGAACGCGTGTGCGGGCGATCATCCCGCTTCCCGCTCTGTGATCCCTCTTTTGGGGGAGAGAATGCTTCCCCCAAAAGCATGTGTCCATTCCTATCGTTTGCGCGATGTATTCTTCGCCGCCCTATGGTATACCTGAAATGCAGGCAAGTAGACTTCATCGCAACAGCGCGTAGCGTTTTTCGGGGCCAGGGGAGGCGGTTTCCCTCTGGATGAAGAGCCAATCTGTCAAAGGCGATGAGAAAGAAAGAGGAGGTTGTCTATGAAGCCACCGCGTTTTCGCTATTTTCCCGCTCGCGACATCGACGAGGCGGTGCAGTTGCTGGCGGCGCAGGGTGAGGGGGCGCGCGTGCTGGCGGGCGGCCAGAGCTTGATGCCGCTGATGAACATGCGCCTGGCCCGGCCTTCAGCGCTGATCGATCTCAATGAGATCGGCGCGCTTGCTTATGTACGCCCCTGGGATGGCGGATTGGCCCTGGGAGCCATGACGCGCGACGCCGACCTTGAACAGGCCGCGCTCGCCGCCGCACGCTTACCATTGCTCGTCGAAGCGGCGCGCCACGTGGGGCATCCCGCCATTCGCAACCGCAGCACCATCGGCGGCAGCATCGCCCACGCCGACCCTGCCGCCGAGCTGCCCGCCGTGATCCTGGCCCTGGATGCCGAACTGGAAGCGCGCGGAGCCTCCGGCAGCCGGGTGCTTGCCGCCAGGGATTTCTTCCAGGGGCCGTTCCAGACCGGCCTGGAGCCGGGTGAGATTCTCACCGAGGTGCGCATTCCCGGCCTGCCGCCGCGCAGCGGCAGCGCGTTTCTCGAGTTCGCGCGCCGCGAGGGAGATTACGCCCTGGTCGGCGTCGCCGCCGTCGTGGCGCTTGACGAAGACGGCACGATAGCCTCGGCCCGGCTCGGACTATGCAGCGTCAGCCAGACGCCAGCGCGGCCAATCGCCGCCGAGTCGCTGCTCGCGGGCAAGCGTCCCGATAGTGACGCCTGGAACGCGGCGGCAGAGGCCGTCATGGTCTCGCTGCACGATCTGCCGTCGGACATTCACGGCTCCGCCGACTATCGTCGTCACCTGGCAGGCGTCATGACCCGGCGGGCGTTGGCCCTGGCTGCCGGGCGCGCAGAAAGGAATAGCTAATGGAAGACGAGTTCATCCCGGTACGTATTTCTGTCAATGGCGTCACGCACCGCCTTTTCCTTGAAGCGCGCCGGTCGCTCCTCGATGTGCTGCGCGACGATATGGGGCTGACGGGGACGAACGCGGGCTGCGAGCATGGCAGTTGCGGCGCGTGTACGGTCCTGCTGGACGGCAAGAGCGTGCGCGCCTGCCTGTTGCTCGCCGTTCAGGCCAACAACCACGAAGTCATGACCGTCGAGGGTCTGGCGCGCGGCGGTGAGATGCATCCTTTGCAGCAGGCATTCTGGGAGAAGCAGGGGCTCCAGTGCGGGTTCTGCACGCCGGGCTTTCTTATGACCGCCTACGAACTCTTGCAGCACAACCCTGATCCGAGCGAGGAAGACATTCGCTCTGCCCTTTCCGGCAACACCTGTCGCTGCACTGGCTACCAGCACATCGTTGAAGCGATCCGTTCCGCCGCGCAAGCCACACGGCAGCCAGCCGGGGCGACGGCCCCAGCGGGAACAAGGACGCAATGACGGGAACAAGGACGCGATAAATCGGCCCCTACAGTATCGCAGGAGAGATTTGCCATGACAACGACAACAAACGAGCGAGCATGGATCGGCAAAGACATCAAGCGGCGCGAAGACCCATCCCTGCTGATGGGAACCGTCACCTACGTCAACGATTTCAAAGTGTCGGGGATGTTACATGCCGCCGTGCTGCGCAGCCCCTACGCCCACGCGCGCATCGTCCATATCGATACCGGCGCCGCGCGCGCGCTGCCGGGCGTCTACGCCGTGCTGACGGGACGCGAGGCCGCCGAAATCATCGGCCCGGTTCCGGCATTTTGCGCCGAGCCGGTGGTTGAGCCAGCTATCGCTGTTGACAAAGCGCGCTATGCCGGCGAGGCTGTGGTAGCCGTCGCTGCCGAAAGCCGCCACATCGCGGAGGACGCGCTGGACCTGATCGAGATCGCGTGGGAGCCGCTGCCGGTCGTCGCTGACCCTACGGTCGCGATGCAGCCGGGCGCGCCCCTGGTTCACGAAAATCTTGGCACCAATGTCGTCTTCGATCACGTCTTTACCTTCGGGGACGTGGACGGCGACTTCGCCCAGGCCGATCGCATCATCAAGCGCCGCCTGCGCTGGCCGCGCGCAACCGCTTCCCCCATGGAGCCGAACGGCGCGGTCTGCGCATATGATCCGGCGAAAGGCACGATGGAAATCTGGTCAAATACCAACATGATCAACTCGGCCTCCTGGGTCATGTCCGGCATGTTGAAGATTCCGCCGCATAAACTCAACTTCTATCCGATGTATACTGGCGGCAGCTTTGGCAGCAAGCACTTCCTGGGCAAGGTCATCGGCATCGCCGGCGCGCTCTCCAAAGTGACGGGCCGCCCGGTCAAGTTCATGGAAGATCGCATCGATAACCTGACGGCCAACGACTCGCAGGGGCCGGATCGCATCTATGATGCCCAACTCGCCATCAAGAATGACGGCACATTGCTGAGCCTGCGCCTTCACACCATCGACGACTATGGAGCCTATTTCATTTTCGCCATCACCGGCAACACGAACATGATGTCCCAAATCACCGGCCCCTACACCATCAGGAGCGTGGAAACGGGCATTAAGGCCGTGCTGACGAACAAGAACCAGCAGACGGTCTTCCGCGGAGCCGGGTCTGACGTGGGCAACTGGGTGCTGGAACGCCTGGTAGACGCCGCCGCCGCGGAACTCGGCATCGACCGCGTCGAGCTGCGCCGCCGCAACTTTATCCAGCCGGATCAGTTCCCTTACAAGATGCCGACCGGCAATATCTACGACAGCGGCAACTATCCCGCCGTGTTGAAGATGGCGCTGGAGCATTTCGATCTCGACTTCTGGCGGCAAGAACAGGCGCGCGCGCGGCAGGAGGGCCGCTACATCGGCATCGGCCTAGCGACGGCGCAGCAGCGCAGCACCTACAGCTCGACTGAATTCTGGTTCCACAACCCGGCTCCGGCGAGCGGACTGAACTCGACGCCGGAGAGCGTGCGTATCGGCGTCGGGCCGACGGGTGGGGTGACAGTCACCATGTTTTCGCCGTTCTGGGGGAACAGCCCCGAAACCGTCGCCGCGCAGGTCCTGGCCGAGGAACTGACCATCGATCCATCCGAGGTCAATGTCACCTATGATAGCTCGGCACACGCCCTGCCCGGCGCTGGCCCCGGCGGCAGTCGCATGACGGTCATGCTCTCCGGCGCGGTTCAGGGCGCAGCGACGCGCCTGAAAGAGAAAATGTTCAAGATCGCCGCGCACATGCTCGAAGCCAGTCCTGACGACCTGGAACTGGTCGAAGGCCAGGTCAGGGTCAAGGGCGCGCCCGCTAAGTCCGTCAGCATCGCCGATATCGGCATGAAAGCGTACTGGTTCAAGCTCGATCTGCCGCCGGGCATGGAAAGCGGCCTCGAAGGAACCTATACCTACGATCATCCCTATGCCACGAAACCGAGCGATGACCGCAAAGACCTGGGCGCGTTCTACCCGATCATGGGGCACGCCGCGCACCTCGTCGCGGTGGAAGTCGATAGGGAAACCGGCGCGGTAAAGTTTCTCAAGTATGTCGCGGTGCATGATGTCGGTACTGTCTTGAATCCGCGTTCCCTGGAAGGGCAGATTCAGGGCGGCATCGCCCAGGGCATCGGCCTTTCTTTGCTCGAGGAAGTGCGCTACGACAGTGACGGGCAAAATCTGACCTCGACCTTCGTTGATTACCTGTTGCCCTCGGTCAACGATGTTCCCAACGTCGAGGTATACCACCACGAGACGCCGTCGCCATTCACGGCCTATGGCGTCAAGGGCGGCGGCGAAGGCGGGCGCATGGTCGCGCCCCCGGCGGTGACAAGCGCGGTTGAAGACGCGCTCGCGCCTTTCGGCGTGAAGATCGACGAGATGCCGATCACGCCGGAAAAGATCGTCAGGTGGATTGCGGGGGCGCAAGGAGCGTGCTAAAGCGCGCCCCCTACGGAGGGAAATGTTGCGTATGTTGCTTCATGATAAAGTCGCGGTCATAAGTGGGGGCGGACGCGGCATCGGACGTGCGATTGCCCTGGCATACGCGCGCGAGGGCGCGCGCCTCGTCCTCGCCGCGCGTTCGCTGCCGGAATTGGAGGAGACGGGTCGCGCCATTATCGATCTGGGCAGCGAGGCGCTGGTCGTCCCCACTGATATCAGTGACGCGGAGAGCGTCGCCGCGCTCTCACGGCAAACGCTCGCACGCTTTGGCCGTGTGGACATCCTGGTGAACAACAGCGGCGTTGCCGGCCCTACCGCGCCCCTGTGGGAAATTACGCCCGCCGCGTGGGAAGAGACCTTCGCCGTCAATGTGACGGGAACATTCCTATGCTGCCGCGCCTTTTTGCCCGCGATGATCCAGCAATCCGGCGGCTGTATCGTGATCATCGGTTCTATGACCGGCAAGCGCCCACTGGTGGGTCGCACACCCTATGCTGCGAGCAAACTGGCCCTGGTGGGGCTGGCTCGCACGCTGGCGTGGGAAGTCGGCCCCTACGGCATTCGCGTCAACGTGATCTCCCCTGGCCCGGTCGAAGGCGAGCGTATTGAGATGGTATTACGCAAGCAGGCGGAGGTGAAAGGCGTCAGCGTGGAGGAGACACGCCAGGCATTTCTGCGCGACTCCCCGCTGGGCCGCCTCATCCCATCCACGGATATCGCCGGCGCTGCTGTTTTCCTGGCATCCGACCTGGCGCGTTCGATCACGGGCGAAGACCTGAATGTCTCGGCGGGCATCACCATGTACTGACGGCACGAAGGACAATCCCTATAGCGCGTACACGATGGAGGCAATGGAATGACCACGTTGATCGATCTGTCTCAGGATATCTATCAGGGCATGTACGTCTATCCAGGACATCTCAAGACGGTGATCTGGGAACATCACACGCACGAGGAAACCAGGAAGAACTTCGAGGGAGGCTTCTCCTACCAGTCCAGAGGGCTGCTGTTGAGCGATCATGGCCCGACGCACGTCGATGCGTTGAGTCACTTAGACCCCCGCCCGCAGGCTCCGCCCATTGATCAAATGTCCCTCGATCTCTTCTATGGCGCGGCCACCTGCATCGACGTTTCACACAAGGAGCCGCAAACCTATATCACGGCAGGCGACCTGGAGGCTGCCGCCGCTCGTTCACCGGTCGAAATTCGCCGGGGAGACATCCTGCTGCTCTACACCGCAACATTCAACCGCTTTCACGGCAGCAGGGACTATCTGAGCCAGTATCCCGGCCTGGATGAAGCGGGCAGCGATTGGCTGGTTGAGCGGGGCATCAAGACGTTCGGCGTGGATTCGCCCAGCCCGGATAACCCGATCAGCCGCACGTACCCCTGCCACATGATGTGCCGCGAGCATGGTATCACGCATTACGAGAACCTCGCCCGCCTCGATCAGGTTGTCGGCAAGCGCTTCACCTTCATCGGGTTCCCCCTGCTGATTCGTGGAGGGACAGGCTCGCCCGTGCGCGCCGTCGCCGTGCTGGAAAGCTGAACCGGTCAGCATCAAGATTTCCAGGCCAACCACTCTGCATGAGAGTTGATCCAACGCGAAACACGTTGACTCAGATCGTCAGAATCTCATCCCAGCGGCTCGTAAATTGCTGCGAGAGCCGTCGGCGCTGCATGGCCCACTCCCTGGTTGTGCCTTGTATCGCGAGACATAGGGTATCGCGGCCATAGACGCGATTGATGGCATCGACAATCGCCATGAGCCGCGCTTCTCTCTCATGCCTGTTCACTGAGAAAGCGCCGAAGAGATCGGGCTGCACCGCATCGAGCGGCGTAATGTGGCTCAGATAGACGCCAGCTTTCTTGTATCGATAGCCGTCCTTGTAGATGGCCCGCAAGCCCGCGAGGGCATGGCGGATCAGTTCGGGTGTGAATGCCGTTGGGAAGGGAATGGCGCAGGTAAACGAATTGCTATACTGTGGGATGGTCTTATTGAAGGCATTGGTACGGATAAACACGGTCAATGAGGCGGCGAGCGAGTCCTGCTGGCGCAGTTTCTCGGCGGCACGCGCGGTGTACGTTGACACCGCTTCGGCCAGTTCATCAAGCGTCGTGATGTCTTTACCAAAGGACTTTGAACACATGATCCCTTTTTTCGGTGGCCGCTGTGTCTCAAGCGGCAGGCAGGAGATGCCCTGTAGTTCCAGCACAATGCGCTCTCCCACAACTGTGAGATAGCGTCGTATCCATTGCTGATCAGCATACTTGAGATGGAGCGCCGTCGTGATGCCGTAGTTGCCGAGAAACAGCGCGTATTTCCGCCCGATGCCCCAGACATCTTCAATCGGCACCTTTGCCAGCATCTGGTCCAGCTCATCCTCGGCAAGCTGCGTCAGGTCGAGGACGCCTTCATATGATGATTCAGCTTTCACCATCTGAGTCGCAATTTTTGCAAGGCACTTATTTGGTGCAATACCGATAGAAACGGGAATACCAGTATACTGCGTCACGCGCGCCTTGATGGTTTTGCCGTACTCGGTCAGGCTTTCATCGCTGTATTCACTCAGATCAAGCCATGCCTCGTCGATGCTGTAGATCTCTATGCGCGGAGAGAATGTCTTGAGGATAGCCATGATCCGCGCCGAAATCTCAGCATAGAGGGAATAATTCGAGGAAAATACTTGCACGTTGTGCTTTTTAATAATGTCCTGACACTGAAAGAATGGTTGCCCACGCTTCAGCCCCAATTTTTTCCCTTCATCGGAAACGGCCACGAAACATCCGTCATTATTGGAAAGCACGACAACTGGCTTGTTCTGTAACGTTGCCTGAAATAGCCGCTCACACGAGATATAGAAAGCATTGCAATCCACCAATGCAATGACTTTCTGCCTCATGTCACCTCATTTTACGAAGACAGTACGTGATGACGCCCCACACCTGAAAGTCCATCTCGTCTGTGATGTGGATCGGCTGATAGCGCTGATTGGCCGGCATCAGCGTGATGGCGTCTCCCGCGAGATGCAACCGTTTCACCGTAAATTCGCCGTCAAGCAGAGCAACGATGATGGCGTTGTGCAGGGCTGGCACTGCTCGATCAACGACGAGAATATTGCCCTCGCTTATGCCGGCGTCCTGCATGGAGTCACCGGAGACACGGATGTAGAATGTGGCCTCCGGATGCTGGATCACCAATGAATCAAGAGAAAGGCCATTTTCCGCGTAATCATCAGCCGGCGAAGGAAAGCCCGCATGAAGACGGGAAAGGACAAATGGGACGGCGTAACGCGCCGCACCTGGCGCTTGTGCGTCTGTCATAGGTCTCATTACCAACCTTCCGGTGTTTTTTGATAGTATATCTGATTAGAAACTTTGTTTCAATTATAAACAAGAGATATATCAACTTTTATCGTTCGGTTGTTTAGGGCAGGAAACGAGAAGAGCGGACAAAATAGTGCAGGGTGTATCGGACAAAAGTTCCACTTTTTCCGGGTGAGATAGGGTCATTTGTTCCATTGGAAAATACTGTGCCTACTTGACGGCTGGGATAGACTGAAAAACACAGAACTAGAGATGAGAGGAGATGATAGCACAATGCCTCGTCGCCCGACAACTGAGCGCATCTACGAGCTGGATGTTCGTCTCATTGGCATTGAGCCGCCTATCTGGCGACACATCACGGTGTCCGACCAGATCACGCTCGCCGCACTCCACCACGTCTTGCAAGTGGTAATGGGCTGGGAACATACACATTTGCATCACTTCATCGTTGGGACGGCGTATTACGGCGAGCCTGATCCAGAGTTCGACGACATCGATGTGAAGGATGATCGGCGCTTCAAGCTGCGCGATATTGCTCGCGAAAAAGGGGCCAGCTTCGTGTATGAATATGACTTTGGGGATAGTTGGCAGCATCAAGTAACGGTCGAGAACATCTGGCCGCGCACGGAGAACTCGCTCGCTCCGCGATGCTTCGAGGGTGGACGAGCCTGCCCTCCAGAGGACTGCGGAGGTCTCAGCGGCTATCAGAATCTTCTTGAGGCGCTGCAAGATCGGCGTCATCCTGAGCATCGAGAACTCCGAATGTGGGCCGGACCGCAGTATGACCCGGAACTCTTTTCAGTGCAAGCCGTCAACTCGGCGCTGGCGTTGCTCGTCGCACTTGGCGTGACATTGTGAGTGTGATTTGCAACAATCGTAGCTAGCAATGGAAGCATGTTGATTTGATGAGATCAACTGTCTGGACACGTTTATCCAATCACATGCCGACACACTCCAAATGTGAATGGAGGAAAAGAGATGGACGCCCCTCAGCTAAGATGCGAAAAATGTCAATCGACTGACGTGAAAGTTCAGATGTTTCTTGTGAAAACACGCCCCTTAAGGCGAGTAGACCCTTCAGAAGACTGGTTCAAGCTGATCGTGTGTTCGTTCATGGGAGTACTCTTGGGCTTTTTTCTCGTCTATATCGGCGCAGAGAACTCCATCCCTTTTATTCTGGGTATCTGGTTGATATTTGGGTGTATCTTGATAGCTGGTGCCGTCCGCATTTCAAACCAGACCCAACACGAATACCAGTGCCGAAACTGTGGCTCATCCAAAGCTAGCTTACAACGTGAGCGGAAGGCTGAGGGAACTGTCTCTCCACCTTCTTCCTCGCTAGCCACCTCGCTTACCTCGCGAAAGAACCGCGGGTATGTGACAGCGGGTCTTGCTGCAATCGTTGGTCTTATCGCTTTCTTCGGGAGTTATGGCCTTTTCGGCTGGGACTGGTTGGAGGTCGTTGGCGCACTGGTGGTATTGGTAGCATCAGTGATCTTGATCTTCAGGGATCACGTCTACGGACCGTTGAGCTTGCTGATGGAAAAGCCAATCAAATATGTCCGGTATGGGGTAATCGGAGGGGGAATGGTGGCTCTCCTCATCCATCTCCTCTACCTGTTCGCCTTTCTCGGAGAAAGTCGGTCGTTTAGCAGTGACTTCATCATTGGCCTGGGTTATGGATACTGGCTCTTCCTGCTAGCAGCCATTGCTATGAGCGTTGGGGGGGTAATTGCTTGGCAGGAACGCGCCTCTCTTCGCAGCTTATTGACTCTATTTGTAGGTGGCATGATAGCAGTTATCACCGCTGCATTGCTGCTCCTACTAATACTCTTACCAGCTATTTTGCATCTGTGAAGCCTTTCATTGGTAGCTTTGAAGCATGATCTGGCCGCCGAGTCGGAGAAAATAGGGGAAGTCTGTACGATTCCCAGGCAAAACTGATGTTGCACACAGAGAACTTGCGGCAACCATATTTGCTCGCCCGCCCAGGCAAGCGGACGGTAGAACCGCTTCTTGTCTCAACGAGCAACCAGGATATGCTTCGCGAAATTTTCAATTTATGGGTAAAATCATATGAGGAGTTCACAAAGCCGTCAGCAAGATGAGTCATCCCGGAAACGGAGAGAGGACGAGATTATCATCGATAACCTCGTCCTCTCTCCGTTTCCGGGATGACTCATGAGAAACAGTGTTTTCGATCAGCCTTACGTGCTTCCAGTTTTTTCTCTTTGCCAGTTTTTGTATCTGCTTCAATCACACGGTCAGATGACCTGCTGCATGGAGAGCGACGTCACAACCCCGACAATCGCGGGATTGTCTTCAAGCAGAGCAATGTTCATCCTACCAAATCATCCAAATCGTTGCTGATATCGTCGAGCAAGGCGACGACTTGCCACCCTTGTCGGAATATGAGATCGTAGATACTGGCGTGTTTGCGGTGAAAGATGTCATGATAGGTGATCGTGACCCGGCAAATGCACCATCGCTCTTTTGAAACGTTCGGACTCTCTAATGGCTGTTTTGGCGCGTTGAATGCATACTTTTGCTTGTGATCCCTCGATTCGATCCACTTCTTTGCCTGAGAGAAAACTTTAGGACTAAAGCTACTGGCAAGGGTATACGGAAGGTCTTTTTCCTCTCCCTGGCTTATGACATCAACCGTCCAGTGATGCCAACGCTTCTCTCTTTCCTCTTCTGCTTTCGCACCGATCCAATACCGCCAGGTTCCGTTAGAGTCAGACGCAGCAATAGCTTCTGGACCATAGATCACGCTTGTGATGTTGAAGGCAGGCCCATTACCGGCATTATAGACAGTAATCACTGGTGGCGATGCACTCCAGTCCAGATACCAATCGCTTCCCTGGTGTACTGGAATGCTCTGTGGACCGGACCTGATAATGAGTACCGGGCGGGCCTCATCGTAGCGCGCCTGCAACGAACGCTCTGCTTCGTTTTTTCCCTGTCGCAATGCAACACGAACTGCCCATACCGCTACTGCTGCGACAGCGATCTGTGCAATGGTCGCTGCCATATTCAAAAAGAGAGACCAGTCCATCTTACCCTCCGTCATTTTCCCTCTCAAATAATCCAAGTGAGCAGATAAACTGCAATTTTTATTGTTCTATCTTATCCTGTTCGTTGCGACGGATTAGACTCGCAGTGCAGTGCAGAATAAGGTAGAGTCAATCTCAAGTACGCAGGCCAGTTCCTCTCGAATGCTATCAACCGTCCTCCCGAAGGTTGGTATCGACATCCCACATGTTTGCTTCTGATGCATATGCCTGGGCGATTCTTCTCAGCATCGCCGCTGTGCGAGGCCAGCTGAGCCTTACTTTTTCAGCTTGAGCAAGATACCGCTCCTTGATCGCCCGCTCCTGTTCTCCACCCGTCGTCGGATTCCTCCAGGTGACGCCCCGAGCATTGTGTTCCGCCAGTTCAAGTCCAAGTTCTATGTCGTCGCTCCGCAACTTCTCAAGGAGATCGCGGATCACCAGTGGAAGCCACAGTTCACTATCGTCGTGCTTCGCATGGTACAATATGTGACCAATGCACTGATCGCCAATTTCCAACCGTCTGCACTCTTTCAGTCGCCGACGGGCCTCGCTCACCCATGCAGCTAGCGCGGTTGGATCAATGGTACCATCTTCCTGAGCGCCGGGGACACGACTTGCCGAGTGGAGAAGGTCATAGGCTCTTTGCGCAAGAGCTTGCTCCTGTTCGTTCAGATCTCGCGGTTCTTCACCTCTTGCCCGGTAGGCTGTTGAGATAATTTCCACGAAGAATTCAGGGTCTGCGGCAATGAAGCTATGGAGAATCTTGAGTGGACGTTTTTCGTATCTGAAAAGAGGCAGAAGCGCCCATTCGATTCGCGCGAGCCGTCCTTCATTAACGTCTTCAGCATGTTCAAGATAGGTGAAGAGCTGCGAAATGTCATAGAGCAAGGATTGGTCTATGGGGTGGCCGAGAGGTGTGGCAAGCGCGGCCTCTAGCACGTCCATCACGATCTCCGGGATTGGTTTGACCGCATTAAGATATGTAGCGAGCAGATCAAGTGCTTGCCACGCTTGCCCGTGATCCAGCAGATTTTTCACTGCTCGCAGGCACTCAGCAGCCTTTTCTATAAACAGAGAGAACTGTGTCCAGTAGCATTTCACCGCATCGTCGCCGAAACGTTCGAGCCGATCCCATGTTTCGGAGTTTGCAGGTAGTCTGAGGAAGAAATCTGCTCGCTGATCGGGTGTCCAGTGGAGAGCGTTCTCGGTGAGTATCTTGTCGGCCCATTGCCAACTACGCACGTAGAACCGCCCAGCCACATACTCCATTGCTGCACGACGATGCCTGGGATCAGATGTACCAAGTTCATTGAACACATACTCCTCTTCAGTCTCAATGAGTCCGCTTTTGCCCAAAACCCATCCCAGCACGCCCGGCTGCTCAACTATCTCTATCAGGCGAAAGATCCCTGCGACGCCCTCAGCCAGATAAACCTGCTTGACTGCTGAGACCTGTGCCTGATAGACAGCATCTTCGTGTTTCTTGACGTCTGGCTCTTCAGGCTCATCCAACAACTGCGGCCACGCTTTGAAGAGTGGTAAGACGCGCTGGATCAGGTCTTCAGGGGCGAAACGCTTATAGATCGCATTCAAGCGTTCAATGTCTGTAGCGGGCATAGCCCATTGTGCCTGTGAGAACCTACGATGTTGTGCAATTTGTGTGCGCAGTCCCGCACAGACGGCCTCGCGGCTGCTGGAATCGAAGACGGAAGGATCAAGAGATTCTAGATAATCACAGACTCTGGCTCTCAAAGGAGATGGCAAAATTTCAAGGCGTTCTACCAGATCACTGACACGCTTGCTGTCTGTTCCCACATCAATCAAGAGTCGCGTGATGAGTTCTTCAGCAGCATTCCATAATTCGGCAGAAGTAAAAGAGAGGGTTTGTTCTTCTGGCTTCCAGTCGCGCCACTGTGGCGTGTTCGCAGGATCAACGGTATCATGCGGTTTCGGAAGTAACGCTAGCATCAATTTCCATGATACTGCTGGTTCTTGCTCACGAAGCATATCGAGGACATGCGGTCGTTCCTCGAAGGTCGTCGCAGTTTGTGGAAACCAGGGAACGAAGATGCCGCGAAGGCTGCTGCCAGGACGATTCGCGAGACGCCCCCCAGCATCAAGCCGCGTGAGGCGAGCGAGAGCGAGAGCAGCCCCACCGAGATAATCAGGCGACCACGCGAGTCGTTCCAATGCCCAGAGCAAAGCGGGATGCGCCGAACTCACGGCGAATGTGCTGCTCGTTGTATCTGTAAACAGTTTGCAAATGAGAGGATCGTCCCCTGTCGAAGCGGTATCCACTGCGTTCAGGAAAACGTCGGGATCAGCCTCGGCGAGCGTAGGAAGAACGTCCGAGAGCGATGCCCATAGCTGACCGGACAGATCTTCGTTTGCCTGTCGCAGCAGATGTGACACAATGCCTGTGGCATGATCCTGGCCGCTATACGTGCCACCCAGAAAGGCATTGCTTGCACGAACTGCCATCAACGCCACTGTATCGGCCAGTCCCTCGCGGAGATGCCTCGAATGCGGGCGAGACTTGTTCAGCGCGCCAGCCATCCACCGATCATCAACCGGTAGCTCAAGTGCAGGATTGAGCGTATCGAATATGTCAAGGGTGACGCGCCGGAAACGCTCCATATCGTGTCTTGCCAAGAACCGTGAAAGGAGCCTCCAGGCATCTTCTTTGGAGACAATAGTCCAGACGCTTCCAACCTGCCGGATAGGTGGATCGGATTCGTGCGCGTATCGAGCAAGCTCTTCGGCGAACTCCTGGTATGAACGACCTGCCAATGATGCGAGAGCGTCTTGATCGCCCGATATCGCTTCATCCCAGCTTCCCGCAAGCATGGCGGGAAGAATTGCGCGCGCTTTATCCGGTGACGCCCACGCTGGCTGGTGTACTTCTGGATACGGTGAGAGAGTACGCCGCAGAGAAAGCAGGCTGCTATGAGCGAGGGAAGCAAGTGATGCCGCGCGGCTCTGACTGAGACCCATTGCGTGAAGAGCCTCTTCTGCCGCTTGCTTCGGCAAGCGCGGGAGAATCACCATCCCCTTTGCTTCGGCTGTTTCGCGTCCTGCCGGTATCAGGACATGATGTCCGTGACGCACTGCCTGGATTACTTCGCCCGCTGGGAAGGTTGGGAAAAGGAGGAGTGGTTGTTCAACGACAACGATGTGCCGCCATGCCTGAATGCTGTCCACGATCAATGCTCGCGCGTAGATGGTATCACGTTCTCCCTCTGCGAATTGGTCAACGGTAGCGGCGATAAATGCGAGTGATTCCTCCTGCGCGTCTGCTCGCACTGTTAATACTCCTGGCGTCCCTTGCAGGTATTCGACAACGCTTGTCATTTCCTTTTTGCGACCAGCAATGACAAGTGCTGCTGAAATTGGCGGTTGCGTTGCCTCCCTCCAGTCTGCCCAAAACATATCGAGAGGCCGAACATCACCGGGGTCTTTGCCAAGATGACGGGAAATCCATGCATGAACTTCCGGCGCAAGCTCAAGCCACGTTTCTAAATCGTCCGCATCAATGACCTGAATATCGCGCCATGTTCCAGACGCGCGCTTTTCCTCTACCCATTCAGTCTTCCCGGGCCAGCGTCGCGGAGTGACGAAGACAAACGCTGTTTGTGATGGAGCAACACCGAGCGGAGCTTCAGTGCGTTTTGTATAATCACCCTCGGCCTTCCCTTTCGGGTCCTGATTAACGCCCATTTCCCACACCGATACACCAGTCGGCACAAAGGCATTCCCTTTCCCAACCTCGACAGTTCCGTCAAAACCTGCATATCGGATTCCTTCCTCTGATCGCATTGCGATCCGCGTGATATCTCCTGCAGTCGCGAGAATGAGGCGGCGCACAAGTTTCGGGAGAACCCCTTGTGCATTGAGGCTGTTGGCCCACTGAGCCAAATCACCCGCGTTAGCCAGCGATGGTCGCATATGTTCCTCCATAAGTGGTTCTGTTTACTCTTCTTCTCTCACGTTACACACTGAAGCATGTATGCCTCAAACAATCCTAACGAGCAGATAATTTGCGGCTCCTGATGCGCCACCTCATCCTGCACCAGACACAGGCGATCCTCAAGCGCGCAAGGTGACGACGAGCTGCGCCAACTGCTCGCTGTCGATACCGGAGCGCAACTGGCGGTTGAGTGTATCCCTGGCCGTCTCATGCAAATCATCATATGGAGACTGCATACAAAGGGCGTATTCTGCCTTTTCAAACGATCTCTGCGTTGGCTTAATGGTATTGCGATCCTTCGCGTCCATACCTTTTCTACTTTCTCCGCAGCTTCATACTGATGCGCTTCAGGTGGCGTTTCATGGCTTCGGGATCGTCAAGATCGGAGGAGGCGATCTCGATCACATCGATGCCCTCTTCTTCGAGGCTCTCGCGCAAGACGCGGTCAAGCTGCTGCCGGGCCTTGTTGCCGTGGATATCTTTGGAGAGGCCATCAAGGTAGACAGCGAGCTGCCTGCCGCTTACCGGATCATCATAGAACAGGTCGGGCGTGGTTGAGCCAAGCGGCTTGCCCAGGTCGATGTTGTGCTGGTGTTCAAAGCGCGGCAATCCTGCCTGCTCGAGCAGCTCTGCCAGGGCTTCTTCGCCTCGGTTCGTCGGCTGATTCTTACTTTCAACAGATTCTTGCACAGGCGGAAACTCGCGTTCGTGGCGCGGCTGGCTCTCATAGTCGTGCAGAATCTGGATCGCGACCTGCCGGTCGAGCAGGTCGTGGTAGAAGATATTGCGATAGGTGCGCATACAATTGTAGCAACTGCGCTTGCAGTTCGACTCGCAGGTACTCAGGCTGTGTATGGCCGCCGCGAGGATCGTTTCCCATTGTTCGAGCAACTGCTGCAACAGGCCCGATCCGCCGGGCATCGGATCGTAGAGGAAGAGGTGATACGAATCGTCGGCCTGGGGTAATGGGAGCAATTGCAAATCCTGGCTCTCCATTTCCAGGATCTGCGTCGCGCCGATCCGCAGCGCCTCACCGAGGTTGACGGCAGCCTCGCGGTTGACCAATCCCTGGAACAGGATGCCATCGACGCGGCCATCGGTGGTGATAGCAATAAACTCCGGAGTTTTGCCGCAGCGCTCGCTGTGAATCTGCGTGAAATGCTCAAGCTCGCGTTCCGAGGCGTAGGGAGAGCGCACCGCGCCGCAGACGGTACAGATCGGATAGCCGAGATCGCCGCGCCTGGCTCTGTCGGCTGGTCCCACGTTGACCAGTCGCACATGCTGACCGAAACGATGCTGCACTTCTTTGTCTACGATCGTATAAGCGCTGCCACCCCGGTGCGTCTGTTTGAGATAGCCAAGCACCGCGACCGGCAACTGGAAGCGGTTCGATTCCTCGTCGCTGATGCGCGAGATATACGCAAGGTCCACGTCGCAGATCGGCACACCCGAAAGCAGCGCGCCCGTCTGCCCACCACTGTACTGCATCGCCCCGGCGGTCAGCGTCACCTCGGCGATGCGCTCGCGTTCGGTATCGACCTGGTAGCGTTCGATTTCTTCCTGCCGCTCGCCGATGGGGAAATGATAGAGAACGGCCCGGAAACGCCCGCTATTGGCGTAGATCAGGTTGCCGGGGATATATTCGCGCAGCGCCATTGACGGGATGCGCGTCAGTTCAAAATCGCGTCTCTTCTCGCCCGCGACGGGGGTGCGACTGGCGAACGCCTTGATGCCTGTCTCGTATGTGCCATAACCGGGCAAGAAGCCCTCCGTCGCCAGCACGGTGAGCGTGTAGGTACTTATGTCTTTCTGGGCAAGCTGCTGGAGGTAGCGTTTGCAGCGCGCCAGCATCCGGTCTTCTTCCGGGTCGAGCAGGCCGCGCAGTTGGGCCGCCAGTAACTTTTCCTGCACGCGCACCGCCCACAGCAGCCGCCCGTGCAGCCGGTCGATCACTTCCTGGAGTCGCTCCTGGAATGCGTCGATGGAGCGCGACAGCGCCGCTTCACTCACCACGTAGTGATCGCGTTCCGGCCAGTAATGGGCGAAAATGTCTTGAACGACGCCCAGGAAATGCGCTTTGTGCTTGCTGATCACCGTTCGCAAGAAACCAATCTGATAGGGCTGCTGGCGATAAAGATTACCTTCGTCGAAGAGGTACGTGATCAGGTAGTCGGGGAAGGCGTGATCGCGGGCCGTTTGCAGTTCGTGCAGGTCAAACAGTGTCAAATCCGTCTCCTCTTCTAGCTGGCGCGAGAGGCGCAGCATTTCGGAGAGGACCGCCGCGTGGACATGCTTGCGTACCATCACTTCGTTGTGCAGGTTGAAGCGCGGGGTTTCGATGCGCCCGGAAAGCATACGCGTAGGGTCTTCAAAAAAGTACGAGTCGTGGTTGCTGCGGCGGCAGTAGGTGTAGATCACGGCCATGCGATAGCGGCGGCCCGCGCGGCCTGCGCGCTGCCAGTAATTGGAGGGCTTCGGCGGCGCATTGCGCATCAGAACCATGTCGAGCGCGCCGATATCCACGCCCATTTCCAGGGTCGGCGTGGCGACAAGGCAGTTATATTTGCCTGCGGGCTTTTTGAACTCCTCTTCAATGGCCTCGCGCTCCTTCGGCGGCACTTGCGCCGAGTGTTCATGCGCCGTCAACATCGAGAATGGCAAATCGAGCATGGCGACGTTATAGTCGTCGGCGGGCGGTTCCTCGCGCTGCAATGTTCCCTTGCAGTGCATGGCTGTACACGCGCCGCGCGGTCCCACGCGCGTATGCACGCGCTGGCACACGTTGCAGCGGTAGCGCTCGTGCTGCGTCAGCATTCCGCAGTGGGCGGCGGACACCTGGTACACGCCGGTCGCGCCGGGCAGCGCCCTTTGTTTTGCTCCTATCAGCGTTACCGGCTCCAATACTTTAAGCATATCGGTCAGAAAGGACCAGAGCGCGTCCAGGAAGTCGCCAGACTGCGCGGCGGGTAGCTGCCATTTCGCGAGATAGTTCTGCGTCAAGGTTTGCCCCTTCTTCGAGCGGAACTGCACGACGTAGATGTCGCGGTCGTTCGTTTCGCGCTGCTCTTTGATGCCCTTTGGCGGGAAGTCGAAGAAGGGTAGAAAGCCGCGCTGCACCTCGTCGTCTCCTTCACGCCAGTAGCGGGCGAAAATGGCCGCGCTGCTATCGTAGAAGAGACGGTTGCGGCGGTAGGCATCCAGGAGCGAGGCGATCCCCTCAGCCAGTTGGTGCGGCGCGAGATCGAGGCGCTCTGCCCAGTGTTGAATCCAGGGATGTTCCGGCGCAACACCGGCATAGATGACCCGCGCTTTGCCCCACGTTTCCAGGCTATCGCGCTGTTTGAAACTGGTACTCCACTCGCGCACTAATAAGATGTGCAGGTAGTAGCTCAGTTGCCGGTCAAGCTCGTGGCCGAAGGCTTCGTCGGCGCGACCGGTAAAGACTTCCGGGGCCAGCGTGCGCGCCAGCGCGCGATCCTGGCGGAAGCGTGTCATCAGGTGTTCGCGAATATCCGTAAGAGAGCAGGGATAGCCGCGATCGCGCAGGAAGTCGTAGATCAGGTGGCGCAGGCGGTAGCGACGGGCGTGATCCTGCATCCAACCGGCCTGGAAGGCGGCGTCCTGCCGGTTATCGGCGAAGACGATCAGCTTCTGCTGCTGGCCGTGCAGGGCGTTGATCATATTCTGCGCCAGGATATGCACGTCGGCGACGGTGATCGCGCGCAGCGGCCTGATCGGCTCGGTCACGCGGTCGCCCAGCACGTTGCTGCGCTGCCCGCAGCTTGGACAGAGCATGAGCCGCCCTCGCTCGCCGAGCTGGATGGCCCAGACAGGAACAAGCGGCCCCGGTCGTTTGCACGCGGCATACTGGCAGTGACCTTGATGAAGATGCAGCGTGCCGCAGGAACGGCAGAAATAGAGCTGGCGGCGTCTCTTGTCGAGGCGCTGCGCGGCCAGATCGTCGCCCGCGTCGATCTCCGAGATGAAGCGGTTGGTGAAGAGGACGCGGTTGCCCTCGCTTTCGTCGGAGACCTCCCACAGGACGTTGTCGCCTTCCAGGTCGCCGCCGGAAAGTTTTTTCTCCTCGAACAAGAAATGGTGATAGTAGCCCTCCAGGTAGTGCTGGCCGCAGTTTTTGCAGACAAGCAGCGGCGGGCAGGCCGCCGCCTCGACGCCCTCGCGCTGCATGGCGCTGGCAAGCGAAAGATGCAGCGCGGCGCGATACTCCTCCTGCCCCGACTGCCGCATGAAGGTGAGTACCGCGCCTTCCAGCCCTTTGATGAAGTAATGCACTTTGGGGCGCAGGAGCGGGTTGCCCTCGAACTCGGCGGCGGCTCCCAGCACAAGATAGCAGAGCAGTTCGCCCTTGCTGCGATCATCGACCACCTCGGCATGGGGCCGCCCCAAAAAGGCCTGGATGCGCTGCACTGCCTCCGGCAGGTAGAGCGGCCGATCGAGGTGATGAAACAGCGCGTAGATATACTCGTTCTGCTGGAGATGGTCATAGAGCGCCCGCGACCAGTCCCCGGTTTCCGGCAGTGGCTCGCCGGTGAGATCGTTGACGACCGCTCGCAGCAGGGCTTCGTTCTCTTCTTCCAACGCTTGCAGCGCCTGCTCAAGCAGCAACGCGCTGTCCGCAGACGCGGGCGGCGAGTGGCGATCAGGCGGAAAGGTCGTGGTTTCGTACTGCTCGCTCACCAGGACGACGCGCGCCGGATCGACGCCGAAAAAGCGATGCGCGAACTGGAACGCCTCTTCCGCGCCATCTTCGTTGTTCAGATCGGTCACAGTCGCCGAGGTGCCGATACAGATCACGTCGTCGGCGCTCTTGCCGCAGAAGGCGCGTAGGCGGCGGATCAGGCAGGAGACCTCGGCCCCGACCGCGCCGCTGTAAGTATGCGCTTCGTCAAAGACCAGGTACTTGAGCGGCGCGTCAATGAACATGCCCAGGTCTTTGCCGCGCGTGAGCAGCAGTTCAAGCTGGTTGACGTTGGTGAGCAGCAGGCGCGGCGGTCGTTCTGCCATCTCTTTCTCCGTCAAGCGTTCTTCGACGGGGGAGACGATGACGCGGTCATGCTCTTTATATTTGCCGGTGTTCCGCTCGAAGGCGGCGCGTCCCTCGCCTTCTTTGAGACGCACCACACGTTCCAGGTCGCTATCGCCGGAGGGCGTGGTTCCGATATACATACCGAAAGAGATGCCGGAGCCGACCAGCATCCGGCGCAGGCGGCCAAGCTGATCGATGGCAAGCGCGTTCATGGGGTAGACCAGCACGGCGACCACGCCATCGGGGGCATTCTCATCGCGCAGGCGCAGGCAGTGGTCAAGGATGGGATAAAGAAACGCCTCGGTTTTGCCGGAGCCGGTGCCGGTGGCGATCAAGCAGTGCCTGCCCGCCTGCACCTGGAGCAGCGTTTCGTCCTGGTGTGCGAAGAGGACGGGATAGGGACTGAGTCCGGGCAGCGCCGCGTGAATGAGACCTTCACGAGCCATCTCGCGCAGATCGCGTCCCTGCCGAAACGACTTGCTGAGCGAGACATATGGCCCCTGGATCAACGGCGAATACCCCAGCCCTTTGTGCAGGCTAGAGCGCGCTTGCGCCGCCAGATCGGGATCGGTCAGCGGGAAGGCAGTCAACTGGTAGTCCAGGAATTGCTCATTAACCTGGCTCGCAAACTGTATTGGATTGATGGTGGTGGTAGTCATACTACTGCTCTTTCGTCATATTGCGCTAGCATGTCCTGGACGTGCTGAATCCAATTTTGTGTTACCTGGAGACGTTCGATAAAACTGCGTATAGGGTCCTGGCTCTTCACGTCTCCACCTGTATGGGCTACAGTATTTCGTAACTCATTGATTTGCTTTAGTTGATCAATGGCCTTCTCGTCAATTATTTGAGTGGTGATTCCTTTATTTTGCTCCAGGATAGTCCTCTTATCTGCAAAGTAAGTATGCTCTAACAGGTCTGGATTTGCGCGTTGCTGTGAAAGTTTCCGTTGTTTTCTGAGGATTTCTTTACGTCTCCCATTCCCAAGATATGCCAACCATGTTTGCTCATCTATATCCACTCGTCGGATAACAGCGGTCATCAACGTTTCTACATGCGTGACCATGGAGAAGGCAAGAAGACGCACCGGAAGTTTCAAGAAATCGCTCCTGGTGACAATGCCATCAATCTTTGTACCTCGAAGGACTAACCGATCCAGCACATCACTGTTGATGAACTCCACTAGCGGTACATCAGCACTAATCAGCACCGATTCATCAAGGAGGTGCATGCACTCTCTTACAGTCCCAGCGTCTGAATATGCTTCACCTTTCCTCAGAATGCCGACAATCTTCTCGTCGTAACGCACCGGAATCATATCAAAATCTACCAATTCTGGTCTAGTGAGTACAGCAGCTATGTCCTCATCACTCTCGCAACCTAATACCGGAGACGTTGTGATATGCGCGACTTGCAATCCCTTCTCCAGCCCTGACATTGTCAGCTTGAAGCTCTCATCGAAATAATCTGTCATCCACGTTGTTCTTCCCTGCTAGATATACCTAAACTCATCTAAGAGCTTGTAGCTACTGAACGCTCCACAAATCCATCTGCTCTCTTGTAGGTGTTTTACCGTTCCCCTGCTTGCCATTTCTTTGCGCGGTGTCGTTTTCCGGCAGCGGGATAGGTGTCTCTTTCATGCGCCGGGCGTGTTCCTCACATTCGGCCCAACTCTCCGCTACCGTTCCCTGCTCCTGCCAGGGGGTGAAGCGCGGCCCCAATTGCGCGGCGATCTCCGGCGGGAACTGCCAGTCTTCCGCGCAAAACGCCGCCAGCCCCACCTCTTTCAGGCGTTTGAAGGTGGCCAGCGCCAGGGTGGTGTGGCGCAGTTCCAGCGGCTCGCGGTCATCGACGCGCCAGAAGCCCTTCGGGTTCTCGTGGTTGCGCGTGCCTTCGTCACGCAGCATCCAGGCGAAATCAGCATAGTCCAGGCCATAGAGTTCGGCCATGATCGCGTCGAGGATGCAGCGCAGGCGCAGCCGTTCGTGCCGTGTAATCGCCCACAACTGCCGCCAGTGCTGCCAGCCCAGCTCGGGATACGCTGCTCGCAGTTCCAGCCACTGCGGCGCGAAACACGGCATGACCAGGTTGAGCCGTCCCACAAGTAGCGCGGATGGTGTTGGTAACAGGCGCGATGGTAAAATAAGTGGAGTTTCAGCGACTACAAAGTAATTTAGATGTAGTCCACCCAGACGACAGCGCAAGGCATAATCATAGGCAAACGAGTTTAATGTAGCAACAACCGATAGCACGCGAGCAATAGAGGGTAGCTCTGGTTGGAGAACAGGTACAGCATTGCCGCAGGGCATATCACCTATGAGTGTGGCATACATAGAGCGTGTATTTGTCGCAGAGCCGATATCCATGAAACCGAGCTTATTCCCTCGTAGCACACTCTCCTGTTGTTTATAGATATCAAGCGACATGAGGTACTGTGGCTCGAAGACCTTATATTCAAACGGAATTGGTTCCCACTTCGCGCTCCGCCCTTTGCCGCTGACCCACCCTTTTTCGCTCGGATCGAACGCGCCGATCATGCGACCTTCGTAGAGCGGAAGGGCAACGTTGCCATTGGAGTCTACCCAGCGCCCGTAGCCGTCGGGTCGGTAGCCTCTGGCTACCCAGACGGGCAGAGGCGGGAAGAATTTCGAGTCGTTCGTCATGTGGAATTCGGCGGCATAGTCGATCTGCCAGCTTGCTTTGTCCTGGTCGCCGAGCAGGACGGCATCGCTGTAGAGTTTGTTCAGGATGGCGAGGTCGCGCCGTGTCTGCGCTTCGACGATGGCGAGCGATTTCGGGCTGAAATGCTCGACCTGCTGGCGCGGATAATCGAGCATGAACTGATCGGGCTGCTCCAGGTCTTCGAGTTGCTCGCGGTTGAAGGCCACGCGCAAGGATGCGGTCTGCCGCTCCTTCTCCAGCATGACCACGTTGAATTTGAAGGCACTGTGAATATCGAAGATGCGCTTGTGGTTGATGAAGCCGAAGAGCCATTCCCAACGGCAACTATCGAGGAAGAGCCGCCGCAGCGAGGCCGAACCCTGGTCGGTGTAGATGCCGGAGGGGACGAGCATTCCCAGCCGTCCGCCCGGCGCGAGCAGATGGTGTGCCACTTCCAGGAACATCTTGTAAGTGTTGAGATCGGCAGCACCCTGATAGCGGAACGGGAAGGCGTCATCGATGTAGCCGTGATAACTGGCGCGGCGCTGCCGCCAGTCATTGTGCAGCCGTATGCCTTCGCGGCCCTGTTTGAGCGTGAAGCGATCCATGCCTTCGACGGCAGGATCGCCGAAGGGCGAAGCGGCATGTTTCGCCCAGTTGCTCATGCCCTTGAAATACGCCTGGTAGAGCAGCCACTCGCGCTCTATCGTGCTGCCATGCTGGAAGAGGTGGCGCTGCTCGCCCAGCGCCTCCTGCTTGCCATAAGCGCGGTACAGCGGGTCGTAGTCGCTGAAGAACTCCTTCGAGTAAGGCTTGGCGATCTCCCAGGGCGGGTTGGCGACGACGGCATCGAAGCCGTGCTGCGGACGGTGAAACACATCCTGGAACTCGATTTCCCAGTGGAAGAAACGCATCTCCGCCGCCAGTTCAGCGATCTGATCGTGTGTCGCGGGCGATAAGTTATAGAACGTGGCAGGCGTCGGCACGCTGTCGAGTCTATCCGCAGGCCAGAACCAGGACGCGCACCAGCTATCCAGCGCGCGTTTGAGTTCCTGGAGTTCGCTGCGCTGCCACAGAGCGCGGTAGCGTTCCTCGCGCTCCTGCGCCGATTCGACGGGCAACGCGTGGATCTGCTCCATCTCGGTGGTGATCTGCTCGTGCAAGCCCTCCGGCGTCTGCTGCCGGTTCTCACTGATGAGGAAGAACTGCGTGCTGGACTCGATCTGCTCGATCAGTTGGGGCTTGATCACGTCGCTGCGTTCCTGCTTGATGGCCGTTGTCCACTCGCCGGCGGAGTAATGGACGCCATTGGTATGGCCGGTATCGCCGCCTTCGCGCAGCCAGGCCATAATAGGATATTCGCGGAACGTGTCGTACCAGCCACCGATCAGCGCGTTGCCCACTTTGATCTTGTGATCCAGGAAGGTGAAAGGCATGTCGCGATCCATCGTCTCGATCCACAGGCTCATGCGCGCCAGTTCGACGGCCAGGGGCGACAGGTCCACGCCGTAGAGGCAGCGTTCCACCACGTAGCGGCGCAGGCGCGCTTTGGTCATGGCCTCGAAACGCTCATCGCTGGGAAGGACCCGCAGCAATTCTTCCACTGAGTCCGCTTTTGAAGGCGTGCCGTAGGGCAGCGTCGGGCGCAGCACGGTCACGATAGTCTGCTCTTCCCCCTGCAACTGCCGGATACAGCGGTGGTAGGCCAGCGACTGAAAGAGAACGTCGGTGATGTAGTGGAGGGTCGCGACGAGGAACGAGGCCGAGCCGCAGGCGGGATCGCAGACCTTGATCGCCAGAATCTCTTCCGGCAATTTGGGGACGCGCGCGCCGTCAGGCGGCGTGGTATGCAATAGAGGTTCGAGCGTGTGCCGGGCGATGGGGACGGCAAGCTGCGGCCTCGTGTAGAACGTGCCGGAGCCTTTGCGCGTGCCACCGCGCTGCACCAGGTAAAACTCATCGGGGTCGAGGACGCGCCGGATCAGTCGCTGCGCCTGCCTGTGCCGCTCTTTCTCATAACGATACTGGATATCCTGCTGTTTGCCCCTCGGCTTTTTGGTAAGCTGAGCAAGTTCAACAGCACGCTCGGCCCAGGCTTGGGCGCGCTGGCGGTAGATATCGCTCTCGGTCTGCGTCGTTGCCTCTATCTCATCGCTCTCAGCCTCGTCCTCCAGCGCTTCCTCGCCCGCCAGTTCTTCCTCGACTTCCGCGCCATCCGCTACCGGTTCCTCAGTCACCTCAAGGTATTCTTGCTCACCGCTCGCTTCGTCCTCGGAAGCAACCGGCCCTTTCGCCTTCTCGGTGCTGAGCTTTTTGAGCAGGTCTTTGAGATGCTGGTTGTCCATCTGCTCAAGCAGTGCAAGCGGCAGCACCGGCTCCTGTCCCAGGTTGAGGAAGATCATGGGCTGCGCGGCGCGATAGAGATTGAAATCGAGCAAGCCCTGGTACATGAGGCCAATATATTCGGTACGCAGTTCGGAGAAATCGACCGGGCCGTTGACCCAGCGATTGTGATTGCCCTGGCGAATCTTGACCCTGCCGTTCTTGAGCAGTTCGAGCAGGCGCAGCGCCGCCGCGTCGGAGATGGCGATATCCGGCGACTCGAAGAGGGCCGTCGCGCGCTGGATCGGGTCAGGATCATCGCGTTGCCCCGGACGGAAAAGCAGGCCGCCATACTCTTTTACGGGCAGATTCGGTAGCGACGAGCCTTCGTAGATCAGCGCGAATAGACTGAGCAGGCGCGCCCAGGCGCTTTCGCGCTCTTCCAGCGCGCCGCGTCCCTCGTACTGTTCGGCGCGGCGCAATTGTTCATAGAGACCTTCCAGGCCATAGCTGCTGGAATACATCGCCATTGAGCGGGGCAGCATGTCGCGCGCCTCGGCAAAGAGGATGATCACCAGCCGCATGATGATGCGTACCGCTCCCTGGTAGAGCGCATCCAGCAGGCGACGCTCCGACAGCAGGTCGCCGGAAGGCACGCGGCGCACCATCTCAAGCAGCGCGGGTTTCGTATGCACGGCCTGGTTCATGGCGTTCAGCAGCAGCTCGACCGCCTCGCGCACCTGCTCGCCCAGCACGGTCGAGAGGTCGCCCTGGCGCGTGCGCGACGCCTCGGCAGCCGCCAGCAGCGGAAACTCCGCGGACGTGGGAGCGGGCGGATTCATGCCTGTTGGGCCGAGTAGGGTGTAGAAGCCGTACAACTGGCGGCGCAGTTCCTCTTCGGCAAACCAGGCTTCGCAGTCCCATTCCGCCCAGGAATCGTAGTCCAACCCAGCGTAGCACAGGCGGAACTGGCGTCCATTGGTCAGCAGGCCCAGTTTGACATTCTTCGCGCGCAAGAGTTCCAGGAGCTTGCCGTAGGCCGCGCGGCCCTGTCCCTGGCTCAACTGCCGCGCCTGCTCAATCCAGACAAACATGGCGGGTACGCGCTGGTCGCTGTCGCAGAACAGGACGCGCTGCGGGGAAAGATGCTCGCGCATAAGCGTCTCGTGCTTCCAGGCCGGAGCGACGCGATTCCCTTTCTGCCAGCGCGCCGCGTCATGTCCCAGGAATGTATCAAGCACGCTGTCCAGCCAGGCAGAGAGGGGCGTGTGATCAGCCCCCTGCACATATGCCCGCTCACTCTGGTACCACGTTTCAAAGGCGGCATACCGTTCGCGCAGGCGCTGATAGCTGGCCCATGACGGCTGCGATGGCCCAGCCGGAAAGTACTCTTCCAGCATGGCCGGGGCAACGACCAGCCCGCTGTGGCGCAGGTCCAGCCACCACGCGTGCAGGCTCGAACGACTCATGACCGGCATATTAGCGCTGCTCCCTTCCGCTGCTGTGAACGATATACGCAACTGCCAGGGGCTGCACATCGACGGTTGCCAGAGCATAGCGGCGCGGCAGCGCCTTTTCCAGCACGCGCTCCTGCTCCCTGACCACCAGTTGCTTCATGCGCTCGATGTAGGTATGCTCAAGCTCCCATTCCATCTCTTCCAGGTGCTGCTGCTCCAATAGTTGTGCCTGTCGTTCCTCATCGAAAAGAGCCGGTTGGAGGAGCTTGCGGCGCTGCCGCTCCATCTCGTGCTGCATGCGCCGGAGATAGGCGGGCTGCTGCTGCCGCTCCAGTTCTTCCAGGCGTTCTTTGAACGCTACCTGCTCTTCCCGTTTTTCGTGCTGGAGGCGCTCGCGCATACGCCGCGTGAATTCCCCGCGGTAGTCATCGCGCTGCCGCTTCACGAGGTCGCGAATACCATGTTCGTGGGCTGTCCACCAGTCGCGCACCCGCGGCACATACGCTGTGAGTTCCTGCGCTGAGAGCGGAGAACGCGGGAGCGATTTGAGCTGCGCCCAGAGTTCGCCGTCGAGCGGATAGAGCGTGTAGCCGCGCACCTCGAAGGGGAGCAGGATGACTTCCTGGTGCGCCACCTCGCGAAACTGGTTCGTAACCTCTAAGAAGAGATACAGCAGCAGGAGATCATGCTGGCGCAACGGCAAATCGCAGCGCTGGATCGTCCAGCGCGCCATGCCCTCGCCGTCCCACATGCGACGGCGCAGCACACCGAGCGCGCGCTGCATGAGCGGGTGGCCCAGACGGATCAGTTCCGCGTCCGCGCGCGGCTTGAAAATACGCCGTCCCTGGTGGTCTTCCTCAAAATACGCCGGATCGAAGACCAGCCTGGGCAACGCGCCGCCCTGGCGTTCAATCGTCTCTTTGACCAGCTTCTTCCAGGTCGGCGGCACTTTCCTGAAGCGGTAGACGACTTCGGTCTCAGCCTCACGACGCAGCTCGCCCTGCTCGTGGTTCACCGCCTGTTGCAGCACCAGGGCGACGTGTTCCGGGGAAAGCGCCAATGCCCGTTCCGTTGCCTGCAAACGCTGCATCGCAGCCCAGCACTGCTGGCGTCCGCCGCTATCGCGAGTACGCGTATCCTGCGCTTCCTGCGGGTCGCGCCGCGCGCTGTTCACGCGCTGATCGAGGTCTTCCTGCGAGACGCCGCCCCTGGTGAAGTGTTCTTCAATAGCGGCATCGATGACCTGTCCGACGCTGCCCAGATCGTCGCGCGCCTGCCGCACCTTTTCTACCACCTTCGCCATGAATTGCAGGTCGGCCTCGTCGTCGCTGGTAAAGTGGTGAACAAACACGTCGCGTTCCTGTCCGTGCCGGTCTACGCGCCCATTGCGCTGCTCCAGGCGCATCGGATTCCAGGGAATTTCCTGGTGGATGACATAGCGGCAAGTGTTTTGCAGGCTGATGCCCTCGGAGACCGTATCAGTTCCGACAAGGATACGCAGCGGATCGCGCGGATCATTGAAGGCGTCTTTGACGCGCTCGCGCACTGCGCTTGAGACGCCGCCAAACAGGCACGCAATCTGCGGATCACCCAGTCCCGCACGGCGCAGGCGCTCTACGAGGTAGTCGAGCGTGTGCTTGTACTCTGTGAAGATGATCAGCCGCTCGTTTTCGAGCAGGATATGGTTGTGTTGCAAGTGTTTTTCGATCCAGTCCCAGAGCGCCTCCCAACGAGCATCCGGCGGCATGGCGACAGCATACAGCGGCTGCTGAAAGCTCTCCACGCTCCATCCCAACCGGTTCAGGCAGCGATTGACTTCATCGCGCTGCGCCGCGAGAGGCAGCGCGTAGCGGTTGAGCCAGGCTCCCGCCTGTTTGATCGCGTCCTCTTCGCGCAGGCCGCGCTCCTCGTCGTCGTTCATCGTCGCCTCGGCGCGCGCGATGGAATGCTCGGTCACTTCCACGCCGGGGCTTTCTAGTTGCAAGCCCTCGACATGCTGCCACCAGGTGCGCGCAAAGGCATAGGAGCTGGAGAGCAACCGCTTGGTGAGCAGCTTGATCGCGAACTCGCCCAGGTGCTGCTCACGCCCGTTGACACTGTGCAACAGACCATGCAGCGCCTCGCGATAGGCGCGCAGCGCGTCGAACAAGTGCTTCTCGATGCCCTGGATAGCGACAGGAATAGCCTCAACCTCGCGCCGGGCAAAGCGATCAGGCTCGCCCTCTTCGGACAACTCCTGCTTCAAACGGCGCACCATCGCGACCTGAATCTGCTGCCGATCATGCTGGTCCAGGCTCGCTTTCTGCTGAAAACGCACAGGATCAAGGAGTTCCAGCAGGCCGGTGAAGGAGACAGTTTGCCCATTATGCGGCGTCGCCGATAAGAAGAGGCGATGCTCGAACGAGGGAGCGATGCGGCGCAGCATTTCGCAGCGATCGCTGTTATCGCCATACAAGGAGGGCGCGAGGTTATGCACTTCGTCAACGACGAGCATCTGCCAGGGTAGGATGGCGTCCGCGTTGCCGGAGAGGCGCGAGGTTGCGGCATTGAAAGAGACCAGGATATCTTTCTGGCGCAGGTAGTCCATCGAGGTGATGATGCGCGGATACGAGGCCCAGGGATTGCTATCGACGCCCAGGTCACGCTGGAGACGGAAGGTCGCGTCGCGGTCAACGATGGTGAAATCGAGATGGAACTTCTCGCGCATCTCGTCGCGCCACTGCAATTGCAGCGAGGCCGGGCAGATAATGAGGACGCGCCGGATCCGGCGGCGCACAAACAGCTCGGAGAGGATCAATCCGGCCTCGATGGTCTTGCCCAGGCCAACGTCGTCGGCCAACAGCAGGGAAATACGAGGCATCAACATAGCTTTGAGGACGGGATACAATTGATAATCCTCAACCTGCACCGCGCTCTGCCAGGGCGAGATCAAGCGCAGATCGCGCTCATCATCGTCGCGCCGGGCTGAGAGGCGATTCACCGCGCTCCACTCGTTCGCCCACAGGAACGCTTGCAGCAAATCAGGGTGATCGGGCGGCTGATCAGGTTGATCGACGCGCGGAATGGCGAGGCTGTGCAGGACCCTGGCTCCCTGCTCTCGCTCCCAGATCAGGGAGTCGCTATCGGGATGAGACCAGCCATCGATGTACTCAACCTGCACCTCATGCAGCGCTGGCATACTTTGATACTGATGCGTCTCCACGGCGCGCACCCGCGCCGGGCGATTGCGGACATAGACCGTTTGCCCGGCCTGGGGAATGGAACGATACTCTGTTTGTATGGTTCTGCTCTCTTTCCAGGTTCCTGTATAGCCCAGGTCAAAGTATGTCCAGTACCTCATACTTCGGTACAGGACAGTCAAAGATGGTCAGATTGCGCTGGATATGCTGTTTCTCCGGTGCCACTGCCATCGTGTTTCCCTTCTAACCGAACGCAAATCGCGTTCTCCGGCGAATCACTGCGCTACTGTTCTCTCCAGCAGCGCCAGATGTGCTTGCGTGTGACTTATGATACCGCCTATCACCACAATTGTAAAGCTTCACTTTGCAGCAATTGTACTTTTGGTAGAGGCGTTCCGATAGGAGATAATTCCCTTATTGCACCGTGAACGTGTCCGTGTTTGAGGTGTTTTGCCCATTCCAATCGGCATTCACTGTCGCTGTTGCCACGCCTCGGCATTTTGTCTCCGGTATCCACATCCATTCGTAATTGCCTGCGTTAATGGCATACACCGTCCCTTGTAGACTATCGCTTGTGGCATCGTAGCCTGAACAATATGTTACCGTGATCATGAGCGCCGCTCCCGCGTTTGCATGCACAATCAGTTATTGCTTCTTCTCTTGCTTGCTGTGAGAGAAGCTAAAATTACCCTGTTCATCAGTGCCTTTACTCGCTTGATTTCTTGTACCGACGGCTCTTCTGGCTTCTGTCCATGTTCTATCTCATTTCTGACTTTTCTAAATTTGCCTAACAGATCATACTCTTGCTGACTAAGAACAAGCCCAATATCTTTAAGGTGCTGTTTAAACTTCTCCATCAAGGCTCTTTCGTTGAGCTTTTTGATTGCCGATTGAATAAGCTCTCGCTCTTGTCCGGTGAGGGTAGCTACCGCGCGAGATGATAAGTCAGTTAACTGCTCTTTAGTAAATTTTTTCGGCAATGCGTCACCCGATGAAAATAACTCAATGACCTGCCACAGGCCGATAGTAACCACATAGTAATCCTCACTGTCTCTAAACCTGTTCCACACAAGTAAAGGGAGCTGGAAGCTCTCACTAGCATCCATGATCGCCTTGATGTCTAAGTGGACTGGAGGCTTAATTATGATCTGGTTCGGCTTATAAGGAGAAAGGTCCCTTAACCATGCGGACCCATTATGCAGTATCACTAACAGGATATAATTTTGACGCTTAAGGTTAATCGCCTCGTGGATTCTTTCCCACTCGATAAAGTCTCCATTAAACTGGGAGTAACCATATTGCAATAAGCCACTATAGGCAGATAAAAATACATCTGCCTTTTCTATTGCTAAGACTTCGGCATCGGCAAAATGTGCGGCTGTGAAACGGAAAGAAATCCAACCATCTGCATCAAGAAGTCCGTTCCATACGTCGCTTTTTTCAGACTTGGGTAATTTTTCCTGTAAACTCTTACGGGTGAGGAACTGAACCTCACCGACTATTTCCTCCTGCTCAATAAGCAGGCCCTTAAAAGGCACAAATGCCACCATTTCTTTAACGGAGCTATCCAATCCGGGTATGACAAGTTTATCTTTGGGCCAGCCTGCCTGCCGTGCCAATGAATAGAACTGTTCTCGATGATCAATGCCTATCACAGTTAAAGCCTTGATGCCTATTTCTGTAAGCTCTACACCGCTACTAAGGCTTATCGATACCTGATCGTTCGGCTCGTTCTTTATCGAGACAATGTTTCCAGTAAAAACACGACTTTTTTGGCGTACTGAATTAATCACCACCTCATCCAGGTAATTTACAGCTCCAAGCCCAAGAAAATCGCTCTTCTTAAAGCGGAGCGTGGCAACGGACACATCATTAATTCTGTGAGAAATTTCGTAGTCACGGCATAGCAATGAAACACTGCCAAAAATGACTTCTATTTCACCCATGCTTTGGTTTTTCGACAGCCTATGTAGCTGTACCTCTCCTACTTTCTTTGATAGAAATGCCGCATATAGTCTGGTTCGCATACCAATCAGCGCAAAACTGTAAAATCTAGACCCATGTTAGTTGCACGTTCTGCCTGATCTTGAAATCGAAGGCGGCAAGATTGCGCTAGATACGCTGTTTGTCCTCTGCCATTACCATCGCATGTTCCCATCTAGTCAGGTGCAAATCGCGTTCTCCGGCGCATTACCGCGCTGCTCTCTCCAACAGCGCCAGATGTGTATGCGTGGGTATGCGCGTATGATACCGCCATATGCCGGAATGATCAAGCTTCACGCGATGCAGAGGGACTTTTTGGGTTAGAAGCCGCGCTGTTTCCTCTTCTTTCGCCGCAGTTTGCCTTGCTTGCTCTCGCGCGGGCGTTTGCCGGGAGAAGGGGTCGGGCAGAAGTTGATCTCTTCGTTGGTCACATAATCCCCTTCCAGGATGGCAAGCACCTGAGCCAGCCACTGCTCAACGCCCATTTCCTGCATCAAGAGGACATTTGACTGCACCCATGTCTCCTGGCTCACGAATGGCTCGTGGTCTTCTCGAAAGATGGAGGCGATGTTCACGGCGTGGACCGGATTCATGCGCGGATCGGCGAGGAGCGACACATCTCCGTTTTGCAAGAAGGCAAGCACCTGCGATAGCCACGGCTCGGCCCCCATGTCCTGCACAAGACGCGCGTTGGCCTGCACCCATTGCTCATCGCTCATCTCCAGCTTGTGTTCCTCGACAAGGTGCGGCGCAACGGTAATGGCATAGAATGGATTCGCCAGAATCGCATGGATATGTTCCGCTCGAATGTTCATGGCTGTCTCCTCTCCTGTGCGACGTGTTCTCGCTTGCGCCACCTGTTGTTCCTCATCGCTCGTTTTCGGTGTATCCTCCTCCGCCAGTGTATCACAGGCGCTCTTTGCCCGCTTCATCGAAGAGTCGCAAGCCTCGATATGAGCGAGAGTGGCCTGGGCAGCAGATGAACAGGGAAAGACGTCTCGTACCCGTGCCAGATCGCTCGGATGCGCGCCGGAGAGCAGAATGAGTGGGGGAGAAGTGCCGCCGCGTTCCGCGCGCGGCAGACCTGGCTCACGCCGAGGCTTGCGATGTCGCCGGGCCAGCGGCTAGGCTCGTGCGGCCCATACGGCGGGTGTATGTTCCTGCTCCGGCCCGTCCGAATTGGGGCCGAAGATGTTGTGCGCGCGCACCACCGCCAGCGTGCGCTCCTCGTCGGAGAGCAGGCCGAGCAGAACGGTTAAAAAGTGGTCCGCTTCTGGCACGTCCTGGCCGCGCACGATGCAGTAGTCATGGGTGTAGCGCCCGCGCTCGAACACCCGCACGCGCCGCTCGCGCACATGGTTCGGATCGCGGCGCAGGCGATAGACGCGCTGTGGGTACTGCTGACTGGAGACATCGAGAAACTGCTGCCGTTCGAGCTGGCTGTAGAGCGTTTCACCGAGGAACAGGCGCAGCGTATTCTCAGCCCGTTCAGTCGGACGCAGACCATCGCCCTGATCGACGCGGTCGCCTACGCGCAGAATATCCGAAAGACCGATGCGCGGCAAGCCCTGCTGCGGCCCGCGCGGGCGTGTCGATGCACTGCGCGGCGCAACGCGGAAATGCTCCGGAATCTCTCCGGCCAGGGAGAAACCGCCGCGCCGGGCCACCTCGGCGGCGATGGCGTACCCTGCCCACCCGGCTACCCGCGAGGCGATGTGGGCCACGGTGGGTCGATGCGTTTCCGCGAAGGCGACCACACCCGTGATCGGCTCGCCGCCATTGCCGGGGAAGAGCCGCACCAGGATGAAGCGGTAGGGGTGAGCGCCGACGCGGCTGCGCCGCTCCTCGATCTCCCAGGCGCCACCGAGTCCCGGCCACTGCTCTTGTACCGCCGCGATGAGGGGAGAGGTCTGCTGCGCCTGGTTCACCGTCGCTGGCTGGACGGGCGCCTGTGGAGTCTGCAAAAGCCTCGTGGCGATATCGGTATGCTGGCAACTGCGGTGGTCATGGTTGAAAATCCAGGTCGCGCAGTCGCAGGAGAGCGCGCCGGTGATCCTGTCGGCCATCACCCGATACCACGAGTCCGTGCGTGAGGCCGATTCAACGGCGAAGATGAGACTGTAGTCGCCGCGCGCAAGGCTGCGTGGCATGGCGAGTTCCTCTCTTCCTACAACGAACAGGGAGAAAGCGCGTGGCTTTCTCCCCCAGGACTCACTTAGCCGCCGGCGATGCGGGCGACCACCATCAGGGTTTCGGCTGACGGATCAAAGGTCGTGATCCGGTGCGAACCTTCTACCTGTCCTGCTGAGGTGTCGAAGACGGCGCGGCTCTCGCGCTGCGCCTGCTCGACAATCGTCTCGGCCTGGCGTACTGCCCACTGCTCATCGGGTTCCAGGCCCGGAAGCTGGTCAAGCGAGGCGATGCGCGGGAAGGCGACGGTCGCATCGCCTGATCGGCCCATCACGCGGATGGTGCCGACGCCGAGAACGCCGGGACTAAACTTCCCGCGCTGTACTCGTGCTTCCCAGGCGCGTTGCAGGTCACTGTCACTGGTTGCCATAACACACTCCTTCTGGTATGGAGAACACTGAGAGCCTTGCGCTCCTCCGTATTCGTTCTTTCTCGGACTCTACAAAGCGGTTACGATGACCTGATGAGCAGACATCTATCCTTCGTAACGATATGACAGAAGAACCGCATTCCTGAGAGCGGAGGGGCCGCACGCAGAGAGCATTGCCGCCTTTTGTACAAGACAAGGAACAGATTGCCTGGAGTGCAGGCTTCGTCGCTGTTCAAGAACGTGGCATTGTTCGTTGCAACGAGGATGTGATGAGGTCGGCAAGCTGGCGCTGCATCTCGTCCGGCGCGGCTCGCCAGCACGTCCGGGAAACCGCCGCGCTGTTGCCGATCTCGCCTGCGCCCGTCCCGCTCGAGCAGAACCATTCAATCAGTCGGCGACATCGAACTGCGTCACGCCGCGTCGCTCGCTGGCGAGAACCTTACCGCGTTTGAAGCCGAACCAGTAGATCGCGCCCACCACGAAGAGAACGAGCAGCGAGAACTCAAAGATGGGTATCTGGCTAAGCACGGGAATGTTCGCCATACCGGCGCTGAGGCTGCCCAGCATCGGATTGGTATAGATGTTGCGCAAGCCGCCCCACCAGAGGAAGTTGACGATCATGACGCCGCCGTACAGCAGCGCCACCACATTCACCACCATGCCCCAGTTACCCAGGCTGAACGGGGCTTTTTCGTGCGGCCAGCCGCGGAAGCGCGCAATCAGAGACGAGCTGTTGTTCAGGAAGTACGAGACGTAGATCAGGCCCGTCGCACCCGTTACGAGAACGCCGATGCCCTGGCTATACAGGAACGGCAACGCGGAGAGAATCGCCACGGCGATGCCGGCCCACATGGGTGTGCGGAAGGTCTGATTGACCGTCCCCCACACTCTGCCGAGAGGCAGGCGGCCATCGCGTCCCATCGAGAACATCAGGCGAATGGTAGCGGATTGGATCGCCAGGGTGCAGACGCAGACGGCGACGAGAACAACCACGAGGTAAATGGTCCCCCAGGTTGGACCAAGCGCGTCCTTGATAATCGTTGGGAGAGCGGTCGTGCTGCCCGCGTCCGCCAGCCCCTCGATAGCGGCGTAGTTCTTGGGAGCAATGGAGAGAATGGTGCCGCCCAGGAAGAGCAAACCGGCAATGAACGAGAGGCCAATGGACCAGAGCACGCCGCGCGGCGCGTTCTTCTGCGGGTTCCGCGTCTCCTCGCCAAGCGTCCCCGCCGTGTCGAAGCCGTAGATCACGAAGAGCGACATAAACAGAGCGGCAATGAACGCGCCGGTATAGCCGAAGCCAAAGCCGGGCGTCCAGGGCTGCGCCGCAACAGCAGGAGTCGTCGCGGTAGCCGGTACGGCCGCTTGCAGATTCGTGTGCGGGCCAGTGAAAAGGAAACTGAACGAGTTATGGCGAAAGAAGAGAAGCAGAATGAGCGCGAACCCGATCATGCCGACAATTTCAGCGACCACGCCGATGTTATTGATAAAGGAGACCAGCCGCACACCGGCGACGTTAATGATCGTGCCGACGATGATGGAAACCAGGGCGATGAAGACAGGCGCGGAAATGCCAAGAATGATTGGGGGAATGCCAGGGAAGATCGACAGCAGCGGAATCTGGATGGTGTACGCCACCGCGGTGATGGTGAGAACGCCGGCAAAGAAGTAAAACCAGCCGGTAAACCAGCCCAGCGATGGGCTGGAGAGACGTTTGCTCCACTGGTAAATCGATCCTGCAATAGGAAAATGCGAGGCTAGCTCGGCGAAGTTGAGCGCGACGATGAACTGGCCGACGGCCACGATGGGCCACGTCCAGAATAATGCCGGGCCGCCTGCCGCCAGACCGAGAGAAAAGAGCGAGAAGGTTCCGGTTGAGACGGAGATGTACGAGAACGCGACGGCAAAGTTGGAGAGAAAACCGAGCGTGCGCCGCAACTCCTGTTTGTAGCCAAAATGCTGGAGCAGCGCTTCATCCCTCTGCTCTTGCTGCGATACTTTGGACTCTGCCATACGTAGAGCCTCCTGGTTGTGCAGACTACTGATCGATGATCAGAAACGATAAGCCCCCGCGTATCCTTTCACGGGAGGATAATGAAGCGGACCTGCGGGAAAGGAGGAGTCAAATCCTTGCGTTGTTGCGATTTTCGCAGAAACAGGCCAGGATGAACAAAAAATACCTATCAAACCTTTCTGGAACGTCTGAAACCCGCACGTATTCGTATTTATATAGTAGAGTTTTCCGAACAGAATTACCATGTGCAAATGATCTATATTGTCGGGTAGAGGAGTGGACGGTTCTTCTTGCCCCTGCATTCTGCCCGCCAGCGCGATCACCACGCGCGGTCGGAGCCTCTTCGTGGCTCACCCAAGACCTGTGAAGATCAAGAAGCTCATTTTGCCCGAAGCCCCTCTGCAATGTTCTGTGTGGATGTCTCTCTCGATACATCGGGTGCGCTCAATCTGGCCCCTATGCTTTGATTTTTGCGTTGGTTGGATCGTATAATGGTTCCCTCACTACTATGGCCGCATAGCGTTGGCCGAATAACTGTATTTCGATCTCTGTGCCTGGTGTTGTATGCGAAACAGGCAGGTACCCATAGGCGATACTCTGCCTCACCGTATAGCCATATCCGCCACTGGTCACACGTCCTAACACCTGCTCGCCATCAAGCAGCGGTTCTCCGCCGAGTGCGACGGCGTAAGGATCATTGAGCGTGAGGCAGCACAGCTTGCGCTTAAGGTTCTCACTCCTGGCACGCTCTAATGCCGCATGGCCGAGGAAGTCTCCCTTTTTGAGTTTGACTGCGAAGCCGAGACCAGCCTCGTAAGGGGTGTACTCCGAGTGGATATCGGTGCTCCAGTAGCGATACCCTTTCTCCAGGCGTAACGATTCGATGGCGCTGTAGCCTGCTGCAACAGCACTAAGCGGCTTACCCGCTTCCCAGAGGATATCCCACAACTTGAGTCCATACTCCATCGGCGCATAGATCTCCCACCCGAGTTCGCCCACGTAGGTGACGCGCAAAGCCAGAGCTGGAATGTCGCCAATGGTGACGGGCCGGGCCGTCAGGAAAGGGAAGGCATCGTTGGAGAAGTCGTCCTCGCTCACGTGTTGAACCAGGTCGCGTGCGCGTGGACCCCAGACGCCGATGCAACAGCGGCTGGCGGTGATGTCATGAATAGAGACCGAACCGTCCTGGGGCATATGGCTTTGCATCCAGGCAAGATCGTGCGTGCCGAAGGCGGTACCCGTCACGATTTGAAAACGGTCAGTTGCCAGGCGCGTCACGGTGAGATCGCACTCAATACCTCCACGCGCATTGAGCATTTGCGTGTATATGACCGTTCCAATGCGCTGATCCATCTGATTATCGGTGATATATTGCAGAAAGGCCAGGGCACCTGGACCGACTACTTCCAGTTTGCTAAAAGAGGTTTCGTCGAACAGGGCGACGCGTTCGCGTGTAGCCTGGTGTTCAGCGCCGATGGCCGGTGACCAGGAACGACCTGCCCATCCCTGTGGCCTGGGCCATCCCTGCCCATCGGCCAGGTGCTCATTGGAGGTGAACCAATTGGGACGCTCCCAACCAGCCTTCTCGCCAAAGATTGCCCCTAGCTCTGCCAGACGATGATACAGGGGGCTGAGACGTAGTTGACGTGCGCTCCTACGCTCCAATGCTGGATAACTTACATCATAGTACGTCCTATAGATCTCATGGACTCGCGTAGAGATGTAACGGCGGCTAGCCGCGTAGGAGCCGAAGCGGCGTATATCCATAGGCCACATATCGAGGCCAGGATTGCCCTCCACAATCCACTCAGCGATAACCTTCCCGACGCCGCCTGAACCCGAAACGCCATGTGCGCAGAAGCCACACGCTACCCAGAAGCCATGCAATTGAGGTGCCTCACCCAGAATGAACTCGCCATCAGGTGTAAACGACTCTAAGCCATTGACCTGCTTCGCTAAGACAACATGGCGCAGGGATGGGATACGTTCCACACTTCCCTCCAGGAGGCCCGCGAAGCGGGCGTCGTCAAACGGGTGTACCGTGGGATTCGCGTTATGGGGGATGGCATCAACATCAAATGCAACGGGATTGCGCTCATAGCCACCAATGATCAGGCTTTGCCCTTCCTGGCGGAAGTAGATCAGCTTATCAGGGTCACGCAGATTCGGGACGGCTCCCGCCAGTTCGCGCAATGGTTCAGTCATTACCCACTGGTGCTGCATCGGCATGAGAGGAATAGAGACGCCAACCATGCGCCCTATATGCGGAGACCAGATACCGGTGGCGACGACGACTATCTCAGTACGGATGCGCCCTTGCGCGGTATTGACACTCTGCACGCGCCCGCCCACGACCTCTATGCCGCGAACACGGGTATACGGGTAGCAGGTTGCACCATGTTGACAGGCTGCATGTAATAGCGCTTCGGTCAGAATTGTAGCGCGTGCCGAGCCGTCTCCAGGTAGGTAGAGTCCTCCTTCGACTCCCTGAAGGCTCATCAGCGGGAAAAGTTCTTTGCATTCTTGTGGGCTAAGAAGTGCTGCCTTCAGACCAACTCCCCGCGCAAAACCAGCCTGGCGCTTTAATTCCTCCATACGCTCCTTCGATGAGGCGACGCGCAGGCTTCCTACCTCATCGAAGCCAGGTTTATCCTCTACTTGGAGTTGTCGATAAAGCGAGACGCTATACATCAACATCTTTGTCAGGCTGACGGAGGAGCGCAGTTGTCCAACCAGACCAGGGGCATGCGAGGTTGTACCACTGATGAGTGGTCCTTGTTCAAGCACGACGATGTCGCGCCATCCCAACGTGGTCAAATGATAAGCGATGCTGGCGCCCGCGATGCCACTACCGATAATGACAACTCTAGCCTGATCCTGCATAAACCGGCCTCATTTCTCTTGCCTCACTTTTTGTAGCCATTGCTCGAACGAGGAGGTTGCAACATTCTGCAAAAAGCGCTCAAAATGAGAATGGGCATACTCCTGGTAGTCAAAGTCAAGTTCCGATATCCCTAGTTGAAGAAAGCCCCAGAACGACTCGCGCAGGTCGGAGCTGAGCCGCATAAGATGCAGGTGTGCAATGTCGTTGGGGCGTGCTTCGCCAAAGTAGAAGCACAAAAGGAGCCGACATTGGTCATCGTTGAGGCCCTGGTTGATAGCAAAGTTGCCGAGATCGAAGAAGAGGTCGCCCATGCCAGCATATTCCCAATCAATGATGCGGATGGCGCTGCCATCGTCAATAAAATTGCTAGCCAGCAGATCATTGTGACAAGGTCTGATCTGCTGCACGATCGTCAGAGCTTCCTCAATCCTTTCCATCAACGCCAATACATGGGGAAGCGTGTCGGGAAAGGTTACGCCTTGTTCAAGCGCCAGTTTATGATACGCATGCACAGTTTTGAAAGGCGAGAATGTGCCAGGAAAGGACGGTGCAGCGTGGTAGCGTCGCATGGCATCGACAATACGCCTGAGTATCTCTGGTTGTACAGCCACTTCCGGGGAGATGTTTTCGCCTGCGATAAAGCGTGTCACGAGAGCATCTTCAGCGGGGAAAAAGTACACTACCTCTGCTCCGACTCCTGCTTGCGCTGCCAGGGCAGTGCAAGCGCGCTCACGCTCACGGTCGATCCCGAGCAGGTGCGTCCCCTTGCCGCCGATGCGTAGTACAAGGGACTCTTCCCCAATATCCAGTCGATAGTTCTGATTGGTGATCCCACCGAGGAGGGGCGTGACCACAATCTCAACACCGTTCCAGGCCGGGTTTTGAGAGAGAATCTGTGCGACACGTTGATCCATAGCTTCCCTCCAGGAAGAATGCGCCAGTTTCGGAGTTACGAAAATACCATCTTCCGATGAGAATTCCATTGTATCTCCGAGCAGAAAAAACTTCAATGAGAATGTCAAGCCCACCTTCTTGACGCCAGGGCAATCGCATCTCATTCATCCATCCAGAACGCGCTGGAGAGTGTGTTGATTACATTTTCTGCTTACATAGCACTGAGAAGCACTGGCGGAATATGGCGGAAGTGATTGCGCCACAGGGGAAAATCTGCTCGATCGTGGAAATGGAAGAGCCGGTCGACCGCACCCGCGCTGTAACAGAAAAGCGTCACCTTTGTCTGGGAGTGGATGTTTACCAGGGCGTTCTATCAGACCGGTGATATGATTGAACAGCACCACATCAGCAGGTGGAGATGGGAAGGATGATGGGCAAAATCGTGCTCGAACATTTCCCCGCTTGATGCCATGCCGTCAACAAGGCAATCCGTCCCAGCTTCGTCCTGCACGCGCCGAACGAGCATGGCGAGCCGAATATTCACCCGGATATCAGTTGATACCGCTTCAGTCCCTTTCTTTTATCGAGTTCAAACAGAGCGCCGTGCAGGACTCCTTCGCCATACGCGCTACCTGGGTTGATGCACACGGTCTTGCCGATTTTGACGATGCCGCGTGACTCGTGGATATGACCGTGCAGCGCGATGAGGGGTTGATAGCATTCGATCACGTTGCGCACCGCCCGTGATCCGGCGGGTCCCATGAGTATGGAGCCGCCCTGGATAACGGGTCTCAGGTTTTCATCGACGACAGGCGCGGTATCGATAGGGGTTTGAATAGGAGGAACATGCAGGTTGAAAACGGACCTGGCCGGGTCGAGTAATTGACCGGCCAGATTCTCGAGATGGCGCTGTAGTTCCTCCTCTGGCATCTCGCGCGACGAATGCCAGGGAGTCGGGTTCGCGAAGCCACAGGAGAGCATCTGGAAACCCTCGCCCAGTTCGACAGTATGATCCTCACAATCTACCACAACCGGCGAGGCAGCCAGGACGTCATGCAAAGCAGGCTCATCATCGTTTCCCAACATGACGTAAAGCCGTACCCCTTTGCCCCGTAACCGTTCTTCAGCCAGGCGGAGCCAGCGTTCCAGCGTCTCTTTCATGATCTGCTGGAAAAGCGCATCTATCGCTCCCTGATCGTTTTCTACTTGCGCCAACTCATCCTCGCTCATGCGATGCGGGTACTGGCCGATATCGCGAATGCGCCTCTCCAGAGCAGGCAACTCATCTTCAGTAAAAGCTCGTTCGCCTGCGAAGCCCGGAGCGTAAAAGGAATGGTTGCGGCACACAATAGGGATAACAGCTTTGCCAGCAATATCACCGCCCATAATCAACGCCTCAACGCCATAAAAACTGGCCGCGTTGATAAACTTCCGCCACAGCATATCCGAGCCGTGAATGTCAGAGGCATACAACGATTTGAAACTCATGGTACCACTCCCTTACCCGCGTGGCCCTGATCCAACGCGCTTATTCTGCAATCCCGCCTGTATCTCTCGCACTGCTGCTGCTGGATTTGCCGCAAAGCGCAGCAAGTTCATATCTCCTTCGCTCACTACCAGGCTCTCACGGATGGATTTGATGACTGGCGGCCAGCAATCACCGAGCAGCACAAGCGGCATGGCGCGTCCCTCGGTCTGACGTGCAGCCCAGACCATCGCCATCTCTGAGAGCGTTCCAACGCCGCCTGGCAGCGCAATGACCGCGTCACAGCGCAGGATATGGTTGATGCGAGTGCCGTAGTCGGTAGACCAGCGCAAGCCAGCATTCCACTGATTGGGCGCAATGCCCTCCCAGTGCTGCATCGGCAAACCGATCACGGCGCCCCCCTGCTCATGCGCGCCGCGGCTGGCGGCGGCCATGAGGCCGCCATACCCGCCCGTCACAATGACATACCCTTCTCCCGCGAGCAGTTCCCCCAGCTTGTGAGCCTGCTTCCACCGCTCGTCATCTTCAGTAAGCCGCGCCGAACCCATCACACCGATTTCGAGTACGAGCTTTGCCGATGGTGGAATATCATTCCCTGCTCTATTGTCGCTCATGATGGCTCCTATACAAAACCATGGTCTCAGGAGAGCTGCTTCCTTGTGGATATCTGCACGATAGGCATCACATTCAATCAACAGCCTGGGAAAACAATGCTTCATCCTTGTTGAATCGTGCCAACCGAATGCCGTCATCGATCGGTCAGAGCAGTCCCGTCACTCCCGTCCTGATGAACTTTGCCAACCGAATAGGGTAATCCTACGCGCCGGAACGCAAGTGTCTTACCTTGATCCCAAGGGGTGTCACTTGTGAGACCGCTCATGCTGGTTCTCCCTGTGTGGCCCGGTGGATTGTTTCGTAGTGCTCTCGCGCCACTTCCGGGTCTGCGAACTCAAAACGTTGCTGGCCGCTTGCGCGGCTCAGGTGAAAAGCGAACAGGCTGAGCGGCAGTGCAGCCAGGAGGGGTGAGAACTCCTCCGGGAGACCTGGAGCAACTGGAATAAACGTGCCGGGTTCGACCAGGGGTCTGGTGTCACTCATGAATACCGGGTTAGATCCGATAAAGTGTAACTCGGAGAGAATTTCGGTGGCGCGGTCGAACGAGGCTCCAAACGGTGCGATCAAGAAAATAGGTGTCCCTGCGCCGCTGATGAAGTACTCTTCATGAGCCCACTCTTCGATGTTTGTCGCCACTCCCAGCTTGTGCGGCCCCTCGAACATTTTGGCAGCCCCGAAATGCGCCGTCGCGAGATTCGGCCCGGCTCCAAGAAAGGTCAGCCAATCAGACGTAACACAGTGCTGCGCTACTCTCTGCACAGGCGTATCGGCCTCTTCGAGCGTCTGGCGGACAAGATCAGGCGCAGTTCGTAGGAGTATCTGCTGGCTTGATGTATCTTTGCCGCGAGCCTCTCCCCATATCACCGCCAGATCAAGCAGCGCGGCCAGTATGGCAAGATAGGTGCTGGTTCCGGGCGCATAGCCCAGCGCTGGAACGGAGAGCGTGATTACGTCGGTCGCCGTCTTTGCCAGTGGCGAGTCGGGATTGCCAGTGAGAACGATCACCTGGTGGCCGAATCTCCTCGCCTGAATAGCCGCCTCGATGGTTCTGCCGACCTTGCCGGAGAAGGAAATGCACACCACCGCGCTCTGTTCTGGCAGGTAACGCACGCGGTAACGAGCAAAGTCAAGCGCATGAACGCCCTCGGCAGGAATGCCCGCGTGTTTCTGGAAAGCGAGGGCCGTTGCTGCACCCGCAAAGGCCGAATCTCCGCACCCGACAAGATACAGGTGTTTGATCCCCCCGGCAGTTAGTTCGGAAGCCAGCACGCGTAGCGATGCGGTCAGTGTCTCATGCTGTTCCGCCAGCAGCCTCGGGATCATGGCGATCTCCTCGCGCATCCTATCCACCGCGCTGCTCATTCCTCGATCTGCCCCCGGAACGGACGTGAAAGTGGACGTCTCTCCATCCACAAGATGCACCGCCGGGGGGTCGGTAAGGATGCGAGCCTGCGCCTCGGCGGGATCAACCTGCGTCAATGGCGGTGAGCCGAAGCCGGCCACAGCATACGAGGCAGAAATGCTGCCGCGTTGCGCTGACTCTCGCGCGCTACATCCCAACGAAAGACCTGCTGCAAAGCCGCCGCAGAAGGCATCGCCAGCGCCTGTGACATCCACCACCGGTCCCCGCGCGATACCTACCTGGTACACTGTCCCCTGCGCTTTGTCCCACACCAGTACGCCATCCGCGCCCAATTTAATCACGATGATGGGTGTAGGGAGACGCATCAACGTACTGAGCGCGCGGTGTGGGTCATCGTAGCCAGCAAGGTCGGCCAGCTCTGCGCGGCTCGGCAGGAAGGCATCGACTCTGGCTGCCAGGTCTCGCAAGCGCTCGCGATAGTCCACAACATAATCCTCGTGGGTATCTAACGTAATGATGGCACGAGCAGAACGACGCCGCACCGCATCCACGATGGCTTCCGCCCCCCCCAGTGGCATGGCTGTGATATGCACAACCGGGGGCGGTTCCACTTCCAACCACTCAACCGGCAGATCCCCTGCCTGGACAGCCACCTCGCGCGACCGTTCTCGTGGAGTGCGATATATCCAGTGCCGATCACCGTTGTTCTCGTAGACCACCCAGTTACGGACGGTGGGACCCGCAATATCGACGATGCCATCCGTTGCTACCCCGAGGCCGTGCAGCACAGAGGTGAGATCACGCGGAAAATCCTCACCTCTGCGCGTCACCAATCCGACACGCGGTTGCCAGAGGCGCGCGCCCAGTGCGGCGTAGAGGCTATTGCCTCCCACGCTGGACATGCGCGTGGTGCCATCGGGCAGGACCACGTCATCGATAGTCAGATTACCCACCGCAATCACGCGTGGATACGTCGCGGGGGAAGAGCGGAGCTTGTCCCTGCCCTGGTCGCCTCGCCCGGCTATCTCCCTTTGCTCGTTCGTTTCCATCTCCATGCCTCTTACTCCGGTGGAATCTCGCGGTACGTCAGGCCGAGATCAACACCCTGGTTGCGATTCAAGACGTAGGCACCGACATACCAGAGGATACCCACGACCACAACGCCGATCATGAAGCTAAGCGAGAGCCTCGCCGTTACGCCAAAAGTCGAGTTGATCGTGCTATTGAAGATGAACAACAGCATGAGGCCGCCGAGGACAATCACTCCTCCCAAACCGGCCAGCGTTACCGAAGGCAGGCCGAGGATTGTGTGACCCCCTGCCGCTTCCCACACATGATGGAGGCGATAGGGGAAGAAAATGCCGGCAATCGCTACCAGGATGAAGGCGACAATCTGCGCCAGCAGTGCGCCGAGCAGGCTGGCCTGCGGAAAAGCTACCAGCGCAATCAGCGCGAGCGTTCCAGTTATCGTGCAGAAAACAATGGCTTTGACGGGCGAGTGAAAACGCTCGTTGACATCACCCATCGGCGCGGGAATCATGCGGTCAACCGCCCAGGCCAGCATGTAGCGGGTGGCCTGGAGTTCGGAGAGAGGCGTACCCATCAGCGCCCAGAATACAAAGCCGATGCCGATGATAAGTGGAACTATCACGTTACCCGTCAGCAGGCTGACAATGAAGTTGAAGCTCGGCGAGAGATTGCCAGGCAAGTTGAGCAGGCTGGGATTGTTGATGGAGAGAAAACCAACGCTGCCAATCCAGTTCACACCTACGGCCTGCATGAAGACAACCACGAGCAGCGCCAGCATCGCGCCATTGACAAGCACGCCACCGACCATTGCAAGGTACTGATTGCGGGAGGCGCGTTTGACTTCGCCACCGATTTGGGCAGATCCTTGAGCATAGCCAACCACGAAAAACACCCAGGGCAGCATGAGTAAGGTGTCATTCCAACTGAAACCACCACCCGGCAAAACGTAACCGTTCTTGACTGCTGCCGGAATGACCTGGTTGAACAACAGCCCTTTATTATGGATGGCGAAGCTATTCCAGGCATGCTGGATATTTCCTCCATCAAAGAGCAGGAGCAGGAAGGCAAGGATGATACTGCCACCGGCGAAAAGGAAGAACACTTTTTGCCAGCGCCAGAAACTCTGGCCGCCCAGAATCAGCAGCACAGCGAAACCGATATTGATAAGGAAGCCAATGATGAGTACCCACCATTGCGTAGTAATCCCCAGGATGGGGAACGATGCCAGCAACGTATTGCTTAAAGCGATCCAGCCGCTTTGTCCAGTGGCAGCCCCGATGGTGGAGAGCGCGACTGGCACGGCAAAGGTAAGAGCGAACCAGGCGTTAAAGCCTATCCAAAAAAAGATGAGCCACATGCCCTGGCTCCAGCCCAGCAACCAGCCGAAGAAAGGGTGGATGACGCGGCTGACGAAGACGTAATCACCCCCGGAACGGGGCATAGCAGCCGCGAAAGTTGAATAGACCCACAGCAGCGTGAATGCCATCAGCAGCGTGCCGATGATGACTGCCACCAACATATTGCCCTGTGGGAAAAACGCGGGAGCCTGTAGGAAGAGAAAAACGGCACCGACGGCGATATTCATGCCGAAGGTGTTCATAATGAAAGCGTCAAGCAGTGACACTTCCCGCAGAAGTCCGGTCGCATTACGCAGAAACATGTTGCCTTGACTGCCTTCGAAGGCTGAAGAAGCCTTATTCATGGCCGTGCGCCCTCCTCTGTATCCGGCGCACCGATGAGGTGCAACACCCGATCATCTCGCCGGAAGCTTTCAATGGTGAAACGGAAACGGTCGGCTCGATAGAGCACCTGGGAAAATTCTACAAACTGGTCTGTCACGTCATAGGTCTTTCCCTCCACTTGCAGCATCGGCGTTCCAGGGGGAATACCGAGTAGAGTTGACTGATGAGTACGACAACGCACGACTTCAATCGTGCTTTCGGCCCGCCCCAGCACAATGCCATAGCGCTCTTCCAATGTTCGATAGAGTGATTGGCCGTTGAGTTCGAGCTTCTCAAGTCCCGGCACCAGGCGCGCCGGCAGAGAGGAAGAAAGCAGAGCTATGGCCTTCCCTTCGACTAAAGCTACACGCTGGAGCAACACAAACGGCTCATCACCCGCTTCTAGCACGGTTTTCAGAGGAGAAGGGACCTTGCCAACGCGCAATTCGATCACGCGCAGGTCAGGGCTGAGGCCCTTGGCTCGCATACTCTCCGAGAAACTGGAAAGGATGCTGATCTTCTCCACGACCTTCTGTTCGCATACGAACGTCCCGCGTCCTGGCACGCGGTAGAAGTACCCTTCTTTAACAAGGTCAAGAATCGCCTGCCGCACAGGTGCGAGGCTGATACCGAAGCGCGTCGCATACTCGCTCTCTCGCACGAGTTGTTGACCCGGACGCAATTCCCCGCGTTCCAAACAGCCAAGCAAATAATTACGCATTTGATGATGCAGGGGAACTGGAGAGTCCCGATGTATGGGTACCGCCTCGCTCTGAGGACTGGTACCAGTGTGAGAGATGTTCAGATCTGCATTCATAGCAAGCTCTTTCTTTCCGATCGTTAATACATAATATTATAATATAATAACTAGATAAAATCAATGCACCGCGTTGATTGACCAGGGCAATCGCATCTAATTTTTGGTGCGGCCTGTAGAGCGCGTCTACACGTTGAGCTTTGAAAAGCCCCATCATGATGAAATAGCTTGTCACCATCGTTCGTGAATTCCTCTGAAAACTCTCGGTGAGAGACAAAACATCTCCCCAAACGCTTCGCCGCGACGAGCGAACGCTTCGACAACACGGCCACAAACAGGCGCCAGAGACACTCACGTTCTGCCCGTTCAATTTGCCAATGCCCGTCGCCCGGCGGTAGTGGTTGCAGCCGCGAAATTGAATCAGGTATTACCTTCTGAAGCGGGTACCTGGCATTCCCCTCTTCTCTTTCCTCTGTCTGACGATAGAAGATAGCAAGGAGGACACGTGACTGCACTGTTCTCCTTCCAGGACTCGTTCGTCTTTTTATCTCTCATCCATCACAAAGGAGGACAGTGATGCAGGCGCCACCCATTCCGAGCAATGAGATGCAGCGACTCGCGACGCTCCGCGCGTTACACATTCTCGACACGCCGCCAGAGGAGCGTTTTGAGTGCATTACCCGCCTGGCTCACGTGTTCTTTGACGTTCCCATCACCGCCGTCAGTCTCGTTGATGATGAGCGCCAATGGTTTAAGTCGGTTCAGGGTCTTTCTGTGTGTGAGACCTCCCGTGATGTGTCTTTCTGCGCCCATGCCATGCTCTCACGCGAGTTGTTTATCATTCCCGATGCGCTCGCCGATGCACGCTTTGCCGATAATCCTCTGGTCACGGGTGATCCCTTCATTCGGTTTTATGCGGGCTGCCCGCTGTATGCGCTCGATGGAAGCGCCTTGGGGACATTCTGCATTCTTGATCGCCACCCACGAGCGTTCTCTGCCTCCGAGCAGCAAGTGCTGAGAGATTTCGGAACGTGGGTAGAACACGAGATCAATGCCGCCGAGATCAGTCGAGCCCTGCTCCAACGGGAAAATGAGGCGCGTTTGCGCGCGATGATGGAGTCCACCAGCGATGTGATGCTGCTTGTTGGCACAGATCACCGCCTCTTGACCGCCAATAGATGCTTCTCAACGTTCTTTGCGATCCCTTCTGATGAAGTCATGGGAGCTTCCTGCCATACGCTTGCCACACAGGTAGCCCCGCTCTTTACCGATCCCCAGCGAGTGTATCACTTGCTCGTCGGGGCGGGAGACGACGCCGGGCGGGAGTTTACTGAAACGCTTGTTCAGTGCAGTCCCCAACGTCGTACTGTCGAACTCTTCTCCACGCCCGTTCACACCACCACTGGGGAACATCTCGGTCGGTTGTATACGTTTCGGGATGTCACAGAGCGGGCAGCGATGGTGGAGACGCTCCAGCACCAGGCAACGCACGACACCTTGACCGGCTTACCCAATCGCACGTTCCTTGAAGAGCAGCTCGACGCGGCCCTTCGCGCTGCGGCGCACTGGAAAAGCAGCACCGTGCTGCTCATGCTCGACCTGGATCGCTTCAAGGAAGTGAACGAGACGTTCGGACATCATCAGGGTGATCTCTTGGTGGTACACGTCAGCGCTCGCCTCTGCCAGACGCTCTCTGACCTGTCTCTTCCTGGGACAGTCGCCCGGCTGGGCAGTGACGAGTTCGCGGTGCTGCTGCCGATGGCCGGAGAAGATATGGCATGTACCATTGTCCAGGCTCTCCGATTAGCATTCGAGGAACCGTTCATGATCGCGGACATGCCGGTGCAAATCACTGTCAGTATCGGAGTGGTCGTTGCTCCGACGCATGGCAATGACGCCCAAACCCTCTTACGGCGGGCAGACGTTGCCATGTACACGGCCAAACGCACGCAGGCGGGATATGCCTTCTATGATGCAGCCGCTGATGATACCAGTCCCTACCGTCTTGCTCTGATCGGCGCGCTGCGCCACGCCATCGCAAGCAACGCATTACAACTGTACTATCAACCAAAGGCCGAGGTCAAAACCGGGGCAGTCCGCAGTGTCGAGGCCCTCGCCCGCTGGCATCACCCCACCTATGGCTCTATCCCCCCAGACCAGTTCATCCCTCTGGCCGAGCAGACGGGATTGATGATACCACTCACCCTTTGGGTGCTTGAAACAGCCCTCCAGCAGTGCCAGACATGGCGTGCTGCCGGGCAAGAGATAGCGATAGCGGTCAACCTCTCGATGTGGAACCTGCGCGATAGCACCCTTCCGGATACCATCGCCGCCTTGCTCCACACGTATGCCATTCCTGCCTCTCTGCTCTGCGTTGAGTTGACCGAGAGTGCCATGATGACGGATATCCATCGCACCCTGGAGGTGTTGAACCGTCTTGTCGCTCTGGGAGTGCGAATGGCGATTGACGATTTCGGGACTGGCTATTCGTCTTTAGCGTACCTCAACCGCTTGCCGATTCACGAACTGAAGATCGACCGCTCATTTGTCCAGCACATGACCACCACTGAGGCGGATGCAACCATCGTGCGTTCCACCGTCGCGCTGGCGCATCATCTCGGCCTGACGGTTGTGGCAGAAGGGGTGGAAGATGAGCAAACCTGGAACCGACTGGCAGAGTTCGACTGCGATAGTATCCAGGGCTATTACCTGTCGCGTCCGCTCCCGTCAGCAGCGTTTGAACCATGGCTGCGGGCGCGAAACACTTCCCCGCACAGCGATTCGCTCCTCGCGCCTGTCTAACCCGCGCGGAGGTGGCGACAATGACGGAATCGGTTGCGAGGTGACCGGGGGGCAAGGGCGGCCAGGCAGGAGCGCAAGGAAGTGTATCCCTGCGTTGCCCATCCCGTTTCACCACGTATGCACCTCGTCGAGGAATGCGAGCAACAGGCTGTGGTGAAAGGGCTTCGGCAGCATGGGAACAGCAGGAAATGCTGATCGGACTGATAGCAGATGGGGTGGGTGAGCGCCGGAGATGACAAGAAGCCGAAGATGCTTGGTTGCCGGTTGTGTGCGGATGACCTGGATCCCTTCCTAAAAATGCTTCTATGCTGAACTTACGGAATATCGAGCCCAGGAAAAGAACTAACACCTGGTACCAGGCGGAATCATGGGGCAAAGATGTCGTGGTTTCATCCCTGGGAAGACCTGTTCCAGACTCATGTACAAAGAAATCGTAGCGATTGGCCGCGTTTTCAGCACACGACACGTTGGCGATCTCTGTCTTGCGGCGATGGTGATCAGGCACGCCCGTCCAGCACACGCGACGAGTAACTGGCTGACGCAGCTGATGACACGCCTGGCGGTCTGGGTCTTTCCAGCGGCGCATCATGCCTGCCCTGTCCAGCACGCGCCACGCCTGGCCGCTCTGCATCCTGGCAGGCACACGAGGAGGCGAGCGTGTGCGTGGCAAGCAGGCATCGGCACGAGACCTGCGGCCTGGAAACACGGGACAGCGGTACGCGAGTGCAGACACACACCGTCGCGCGGACACGCATTTGGCTCCCACGGCATGGTATACTGAGGGTGATGGTACCCGTGACTCTGCCCGGCAAGGCCCCGGGAGTCGCGCCCTCTGGCGTGAGCGTTGCCGTCACGTGGGGAGTCTGATGCACGTGGCTCGCTCTCGCTTCGACAGCCGCAACGAGTCATGCGACACGTGAGCCATCAGGGAGATCTCTGATCCAGCATGGTGTAAGGGATGAATGCCGATGACCAGCACGACACCACCTGATCGCTACTGCCCTGAATGTGGGGCTGCCACGCGAACAGCAGCAAACGCACGCTGCTTCGCCTGCGGCGCGCTGCTCGATCATGCTGCACCGCCTCCTGCGGCAAACAGTGAGCTGTTGGCTCCCGGCGATCTGGTGCATGGCCGCTATCGCATCATCAACCAGGTGGGAACAGGCGGCTACGGCGCGGTCTATCGCGCGCGAGACACGCTGGCAGGCGACAAAACGGTTGCCATCAAAGCCATCCACCTGCGCGGCCTTAAGCCGCAAGAGGCCATTGAGGCCACCGATACCTTCAATCGCGAGGTCTCGCTGCTCTCCGGCCTCTCGCACCCCAACCTGCCGCACGTCTACGACCACTTCACCGATGCTGCGCACTGGTTCCTGGTGATGGACTTTATCGAGGGCGAGACGCTGGAAGACTACGTAAAGCACACGGCGACAACGGGACAACTCCCGCTCACGGACGTGCTGGAGATCGGCATCCAGTTGTGTACCGTGCTGGACTACCTGCACACGCGCCAGCCGCCGATCATCTTCCGCGACGTCAAACCCGCCAACGTCATGCGCACGCGGGCCGGGCATCTCTACGTGATCGACTTCGGCATCGCGCGCCGCCACAAGCCGGGGCAGCCCAGAGATACCACCGCCCTCGGCTCGCCGGGCTATGCCGCGCCGGAACAATATGGACGCTCGCAGACAACAGCGCAGACCGACATCTACAGCCTGGGCGTCACGCTGCACCAGTTGCTGACAGGCCACGATCCCGCCGAGATACTGTTCCATCTGCCGCCGCTCGATTCGCTCGCGCCGCACCTGCCGGAAGAACTGCTCGCGCTGATCGACCGAATGCTTGACCTGGACGCCAGCAAGAGGCCGGGGAGCATGGCAGAGGTGCAAACGGCGCTGCGGGACATTGCCCATGAGAGCAGACGCGGCCTCGTGCCTCTGCCCCCTGCCTCGACCGCGTCTGTGTCCTCCGTGCCGCCAGGAACGGGACAGGCCACCGGCTCTCCCTCCGGGCAACAGCAGCTCATCCTGGAAGGTTCGCGCCAGCGTCCTCCTCTGCCCAGGCGTGGCCTCTCGCGGCGGAACGTCCTCATCGGTGCAGGGGCAGGTCTCCTGGCTCTGGGAGGTACTCTGACTTGGCGCTGGCTCGCTCGCCCACAACCACCTCCTGCGCCTTTGCCGGTGACGACGTCTCTTCCTGCTCCACCCATCGGTGCCTCTGGGGTCGGAGGTGGCGCTGAGTGGTCGACGCTCACCGTAGCCGAGAGCGTCGTGTACGTCGGGCCTGCTCATGACACCGTGTATGCCATCGATGCGAGTACGGGTCAGCAGCTGTGGGCCTTCCCGGCCAGGAATGCGACGAGTGACTGGGGGAGCTGGGTACACCCCGCGCCGACCGTGGTCGATAGCGTGGTGTATATCGGCTCTGGTGATCGCAAGGTGTATGCGATCGATGCCCGGACGGGTCACCAACTGTGGGCCTTCCCCACCGGCGGCGACGTGCGATCCTCGCCAACCGTGAGCAACGGAGTCCTCTACGTCGGCTCTTGGGATCACAAGGTGTATGCAATAGATACCCGGACGGGGCAAAAGAAGTGGGCCGTTCCTACCAGTGCCCCGGTCCACCTTTCGCCGACGATCGTCAAGGGCGTCGTGTACGTCGGCACTAATGACGGCATGGTCTCTGCGATCGATGCCAGAACGGGTCAGCAGCGGTGGGCCGTTCCGACTGGTGCTTCTGCTCCCGGTGTGGACTCTCCTCTCTCTTCACCGATCGTCGCCAATGGCGTGGTATATGTCAGCTCTGGTGATAACAAGGTCCATGCCCTCGATGCCCGGACGGGTCACCAGCTGTGGGCTTTTGGTCTGGGGTGGAATGGGTTTGCCACCGGGGTCATCTCCCCAGCGATGGTCGTCACTGGCGTACTCTACATCGGCTTGATTGATGGCAGGGTGTGTGCCCTCAATGCCCAGACGGGTCAAGAGAAGTGGGCCGTTCCGGTGAATGGGGGGGTGTATGCGGCGTTGACGGTCGTCAATGGCATCGTGTATGTCATCTCGATTCCTGGCATCGTGTACGCCATCGAGAGCGAGACAGGCCAGCAGCAGTGGACCGTCCCCACCGGAAATGCGACGGGGGACTGGGTGCAACCCCCGCCGATCGTGGTCGATGACGTGGTGTATGTCAGCGCTGATGACCAGAAGGTCTACGCGATCGATGCCAGGTCAGGCCACCGGCAATGGGCCGTTCCGACTGACTCCCAAGGGAGGTTCTCGCCAGTGGTGGTCAATGGGGTGATGTACATGACTGGCACGGATGATGGCCAGGTGTATGCCATCGATGCGACGAGCGGGCAACCGCGGTGGACCTTTTCGACGTGACAGGCAGCAGCAGCGCTTGCCCTTGCCCGCCCATGTGAAGCCCACACGCGCGATGGACACGCGGGCAACGAGATCGTACCCTTTGCCTCAACCCGATTCGTCCTCGTGAGAACAGCCTCCAACGATCTCGACGTGTACCGCACCACCAACGCGGGCGAAACCTGGCAACACCTTGCCACGCTCCCCAGTGCATCCTAACCATCTCTCTTCGTCAGAAGGGAGAGAAGGGGAAGGCGAGCAGGGGTCTTTCACAGAGAAGGAGAGCCGCTTCCTCTCTCCACGCCAGCACTCGGCTTTCGGAATCGACTGTCTCTCGACGAGTCAGCACACACGCGCGCCATGCCCGTGATGATCGCGGGCTTGCGTGTCCCAGGCAGCTTGCGGTGTGCTGACTCGGCTATATCCAGGGAATCGAACAGGCGTTTGCCTCTCCTGCATCACCCTCTGTATGCGGTCGCTTCGCGCACCAGAAGGCCAGGAAACGGTCTTTTTGCCGACAATGGTATGATGGTATCCCCCTCGCCAAAAATCCCCTCTCACGCGAAAATACGTTCTATGGAAGTGACAGATCGTTCGTTCTGCTATCCTGAAGCTTCCATCTCGTCTGCTGTGAAAGCGGTGCAGGTCGCGTGCGTGGTCAGGCAAGGCGGCGCGTGTAGCGGCGAGCGTGACGAGCAGGACGCTCGCCGCTACCTATCCGGGTGTGCCAGGCTGAGGCCTGGCATGGGACGCGGTGGTGCCTTGTGTGCGATGGGCCATCCTGGGAGAGAACACCCGCGCGCGCCTGAGCCATATGGCAGGCTCAGCCCCTGCCCTCCCCAGCAGGAATGTCGTTCCGTCTCAGGCCGCCTCCTATGCAGTATACCTGCCGGTTTTCGGGTACAGCATCGGGAAGTTCACCCATGTGTGGCCGTCTCTTGTGGACGGACCGGCGCGGAGAGAACCGCGTGCATCCCGGCGTGCCACACTCGCCATCCCTCGCGCGAAAGCTGGGGATGCGCGCCTCGGCGGAAGTGAGAATGCCAGTCTCGTTCTGCCTCGTGGGCAGTGGCACGAAACTCTGGTCTGATACCGCCTCTCACCCGGCCCTGCGCCAGACCATTTTCCCTGTTTCACGCCGGGATGTGCGGCGTTCTTTGGATGCGCCGGGCGTTCGATGCTGTAAACGTCAAGAGCAGAGTGAGCCACCCGCTATTGGCAAAACTGAGCCACCTCCTTTCCAATATCCTGGTCAGGACTGAGGGTCCTGCTTCTGTAAACTCTGACGAAAGCGAAAGCTCTCGCCCTCCATTAGCAGCACATGACTGCGGTGGACGAGTCGATCCAAGAGTGCGACCGTCATTTGTTCGTTGCCAAAAACCTGCGTCCACTGAGCAAAGGCCAGGTTGGAGGTGAGAGCCACACTGGCCCGCTCATAGCGATCGCGCGATCGCTACGAACACGGCTCCATTCTGCTGACGAGTAACACCAGCTTTGCAGAATGGGGGACACTGCTGGGCAATGAGGTGCTGGCGACCGCGCTGTTGGATCGCCTGCTGCACCACGCGGAGGTCATTGCCATCCAAGGCCGCAGTTACCGCATGAAAAACCGGCTGGCTCTTGGTAAGGGCAAAGCCACAGAGACACGCGAGGAAGGAAAGGAGGAACGCACTGGCAATGGCGCATGACCGGTGATGGCCTGGTCAGCCATCTCTCGCTTTCCGCCAACCCTTGTGGGAAACCACGACGCTCTGGGCAGGGGAGCGGCCCTGCTCTGTGGGCATCCGGAGGGAGCGAGTCGAGGCAGGGGGGGGCGGCAGGCCATACGACCTGGACAGGTTGTGGTAGGCTTGGCAGACGAGACGAGCGAGCGCGGCAGGCTCTGCGGTGTATCCCTCGGTCGCTCGTCTCGGCGCCAGCCGTTCACCACAGCCTGTCCAGGTGGAGATGGCCTGCCGCAGGTGGGGGCGATCACACCGAAGAGAGCTAATCAGGAGCATGGGTGGGTCACTTTCACGTTGGCGAAATGGGTCAAATCACGATTGGCGTTGACAATAGCAACGGTTGCTTCTCTTGCCCTCTTACTGATCTCGTGAGAAGCAACTAAAGCAAGTAGCCACATTGGCGAGAGCAACTCTTAATGATCTCAGTTTTGTGAC
>Ga0207416_1000609_pt1 | contig 58035 bp, 56 predicted proteins | sample PaiPotPPM11metaG_FD_184107 | JGI IMG/M metagenome (GOLD analysis project Ga0207416, IMG submission 184107) | Iron sulfur acid spring bacterial and archeal communities from Banff, Canada, to study Microbial Dark Matter (Phase II) - Paint Pots PPM... ... | reverse complement strand
CGACGTGAAGGCGGCGGTCTTGCTCGCGGTCGGCAACGACTGCGCGGTTGGCAAGATGACCGTGATGCTGGAGCTCGCGCGGGCCGCGCGCGACGCCGGCGCGCGCGCGGAGTTCGTGCCAACCGGGCAGACGGGCATCATGATCGCCGGTTGGGGGATCGCCGTCGATCGCGTCATCTCGGACTTTGCAACCGGTGCGGGCGAACAGCTCGTGCTCGAAGCGGCGCGCCGCAATCCGCAGTACATTTTGGTGGAAGGGCAAGGAGCGATCAATCATCCGGCCTACGCACCGGTCACACTTGCGCTGCTCTACGGATGCGCGCCGGACGGGCTGCTGCTGGTTGCGGACGTAAAAAGAACGCACATAGAAACCTACGGTACGCCGATTCTCTCATATTCCGATCTGATTGCGGCGCACGAAAATCTTTGCGCAACGGTGAAACCTGCGCCTGTTGTCGGCATTGCGTTAAACACGCACGGTCTGGATGCAAGCCAAGCGGCGGAAGAAATCGCGCGTGCGTTTGCAGAAACGTCGCTGCCGGCAGACGATGTCGTTCGCAATGGCCCCGGTGGGTTGTGGAAGACCGTCGCACCTATGCTTATCAAGCGTTACCCCCTCTCCGCAAAGGTCGTCGCATGAAACTTAACGGCTTGCTCGCAACCATGCTAGGAATCGCGCTCGTGCTGAACGCTTGCACGAAAACTTCGACATCGAGTTCCGGTGGCCATAACCCGTGGACGATTCCGGGAGAGGTGCGGGTCGGAAACTCCGACGAGCCCGACGGCCTCAACCCGATGTTCGCGCATACCGACGCGAGCAATCAGGTCGATGGCCTGATCTTCGCATCGCTCCTAAAGTACGACGACAACGGCAACTTCATTCCGGATTTGGCGACCGAAGTACCCAGTTACGCCAACGGCGGACTGAGCAAAGACGGCAAGACGATCACCATCCACATGCGGCCCGGCTTGCGCTGGTCTGACGGCGCGCCGCTGACGTCCAAGGATTGGATGTTTACCTATTCGGCCGTGCGCAATCCGCGCAACAACACAAAGGCCTTGTTCGGCTGGGACGATATCGCTTCGGCGAGCGCGCCAAACGACACGACTATCATTATTCATCTCAAACAACCGAACTCGACGATCTTGGGCTTGCTCGCATTCGACGGAGCTGCTTACCCGCCGCTGCCGGCGCACATTCTCGCGAATCTGCCCGACATCAATCGCGCGCCGTTCAATGCCAAACCGATTTCGAGCGGACCGTTCATTTTGCAGCAGTGGAATCACGGCGCATCGCTCGTCTTCGGGCCGAACAAATACTATTATCGCGGACCGCCGCATCTGAAGAAAATCGTTTGGAAAGTGATTCCGAACGTCAACACGCTTTTCAACGAACTGCAAACGCACGACGTCGACGTCCTGATCGGCGTCAATGAGAACACCATCGCGCGCCTTCCGCAGCTTCCCGGGATCACCGTCATCAAGAAACTGATTGCAAACTGGCGCCACATGGAATTTAATCTTCTCAATCCGATCCTCGCCGATCAGCGGGTCCGGCTAGCATTCGCGGAAGGCGTGGACTGGAAACGCATCAACGACACCAGCTACCACGGCTACAACCAGCTGGCGGTCAGCGACATCTTCCCGCTATCGTGGGCGGCGCCCAACATTCCGCGCTATCCGTACGATCCGCAAAATGCCAAACGGTTGCTCGCGCGGGCCGGCTGGACGATGGGTTCGGACGGATGGCTGCACAAGGGCGCGCAAACGCTGCAGCTCACCATTTCGACCGGCACCAACAAACAAGAAAACATCGAAGCCGAGGTCCAAGTGCAGAGCCAAGTGAAGCCGCTTGGCATCAACCTGCAGATCCGCAATTATCCCGTCAACGTGCTCTTCGCGCCGAGCGGACCGCTCTACAGCGGCAAATATGATATTTCGTGGACGGTCGCAATCAACGCGCCCGATCCCGACAATTCGGGACTATGGAACAGCAAATACGTGCCGCCGCATGGCGGAGACACGTCGCACTTGAGCGACCCGATCGTCGATCGCACGTCACTGCAGGCGCTCTTGACCTACGACCACGCGGCGCGCAAGCGGCTCTATCAGCAGCAAGAGGAGCGCATCCACCAACTGGTCCCGAGCATTTTCTTCTATTGGGAAAATGAGTATACCGCGGTCAACAGCGACATGAAGAACCTACGGCCCGCGGCGTTCGTGCAAGACACGTGGAACGCTTGGGACTGGCAAATATAATGTGCTAGCGGTTTCCTACGCGGCGCGCGGCTCGGCGGCGCTGATCTTTGAAACGGCGCGCGAAGGCGTACTAAGCTGGAACACCTTTGCGGATCGCGGGCTGCTCGAATTCCGCTTGCTGCGTGCGCACGTTCCGGCCACCGATTGGCTGGCGCATGTCGAGTGGACTTCGGAAGGACGCAAGTCATTCAGTCCGCAGCATGCAGACGTGACCGTCGACGTCGACGTCATTCGCAGCGCGCAGCCGTTCGACGGTATCGAGGTTCGCGCCGCCTGCGTTGAATTCAACGCGCTCTATTTTGCCGCGCCGGATCGCACCGAACCCTCGCTGCCCTACGCCGCGCCGGCGCGGGTGCTCGACGTGCCGGCGCGATCGCAGTACGCGCTCGAAGGCGAGCGCGGCTGGTGCAGCCCCGCGTCGCTCTCGATGCTGAATGCGTATCACGGTTTGGATTTCGACGTCCCAACCACCGCGCGTGCAGTCTTCGATCGTTCTTATAACGGCACAGGCAACTGGTCGTTCAATGTGGCTTTCAGTGGCAGCCTCGGTTTGCGCGCAGCGGTCGTATATCTGCGCAACCTCGAACACGCGCAGCGCCTGATCGAAACCGGCATCCCCATCGCGATCTCTTACAGCTGGCAAGGCGACGAGCTGCCCGGCGCGCCGCTCGAACATTCTGACGGCCACCTCGCGGTCCTCTGTGGGTTTACCGCCAACGGCGACTGCGCGATGAACGATCCGGCGGCTCCGAACGTGCGCGCAATCTATCCGCGCGCCGCCGTCGAGAAAATCTGGCAGCGTAATAACGGCGTCGCCTATGCAGTTGCACCGGCCGGCCTCGATTTCGTCTCGATCGTTAACTCGTAATGCAGCCGCAAGACCGCCTTTCGGATCACTCTCCCGACGACGCGCCTTTGCAGATCGCGCTGGTCGAACCGGAGATTCCGCCCAACACCGGCAACGTCGCGCGCCTGTGCGCGGCGACCGGCTGCGCGCTGCATCTCGTCGCGCCGCTCGGCTTCAGCATCGACGACCGTGAACTCAAGCGCGCAGGCCTCGACTATTGGCAGCACGTGCGCATGACGCTGCATCCTAGCCTTGAGTCATTCTTGACCGCCACATCCACATCGCGGCGCTGGTATTTCTCGACGCGCGCCTCGCTATCGTACGCGCACGCAGAATTCGCTCGTGGCGATATTCTGGTTTTCGGAAAAGAAACCAAGGGATTGCCCGCCGATCTTTTGGCACACGATCCGGAGCACTGCTTGCGCATTCCCATGCGTCCGGAGAGCGTACGCAGCCTTAACCTGTCGACTGCCGTCGGCGTCGCCGCTTATGCAGCGCTCGCGCACATCGGCTTTCCCGAGTTGCAATGAGTTCGAAAGCGCTTCGTGCGATCGAGAGCGAGGTAGTCGCATGCACGAAGTGCCGCGAGCTGCGCCGTTATTGCGCGCAAGTGGCCGCGGAAAAGAAACGCGCGTACCGCGACTTGCCCTATTGGGGAAAACCCGTCCCCGGCTTCGGCGATCCGCAGGCGCGCGTTCTGCTCGTCGGTCTCGCACCGGGCGCGCACGGCAGTAACCGCACGGGCCGCGTCTTCACCGGCGACGCTTCCGGCGAGTTTCTTTATCCGGCGCTGCACCGCGCCGGCTTCGCAAACCAGCCGACGGTTCACGATGCGAACGATGGCCTAGAGCTGCACGACTGTTACATCACCGCCGCGCTGCGCTGCGCGCCCCCGCAGAACAAACCGAGGCGCAACTGCGTCGCTGCTTTCCGTACCTCGTCCGCGAATTCGCGGCGCTCGACAGGCTGCGCGTCGTCATCGGGCTAGGCGCGATCGGCACGAAGGCCGCCATAGCGGCACTCGACGCCGACGGCTACACGCTCGCGACGAAAGGCTGGCGCTTTGGCCACGGCGCGGAACTCATCGCCAAAGGCAAACGCAGTATCACGCTGATCGCGTCGTTTCATCCCAGCCGCCAAAACACGAACACCGGCAAGCTCACGCGCGCAATGTTCGATTCGATATTTGCGCGAGCACGGCAGCTGTTGGCTCGTTAGTCCAGAGCGCCGCGCACTCTGGACTATTGCGGCGGTTTGACCAAGCGTAGCGAAAGATCGCTGATCAACTGATCGGGCACGGGTGACGGCGCATCCATCATAACGTCACGCATCAGCTGATTCTTCGGAAAAGCAATGACGTCGCGGATGCTCGTTTCGCCGGCGGCGACCATGACGATGCGATCGATCCCTAACGCCATGCCTCCGTGAGGCGGGGCGCCGTAGTCGAGCGCGCGCAAGAAGAAACCGAAGCGATCCTCGACTTGTTCGGGAGAGAGGCCAAGCATTGCGAAGATCTTGCGCTGGTACTCGGCTTTGTGAATGCGGATCGAACCGCTGCCGAGTTCGAATCCGTTGAGCACCATATCGTAGTGCTGGGCACGCATGCGAAATGGATCCGAATCCAGCAGCGGCCATTGATCGTCTGCCGGCGCCGTGAAAGGATGATGTGCCGGTGCCGGATTGCCGGTGGCCTCGTCCACTTCAAAGAGTGGAAAATCGGTGATCCACGCTAACGCGAACGTCGCGGCGTCGCGCAGTCCGGCGCGCTCGGCCACTTCGTTGCGCATCTTACCGGCTGCGGCCAACGCCGCGTCGGTGGCGTCTGCGAAAAGTAAGATCGCGTCGCCCGTTTCGGATTGCGTCTTCTCACTCAGCTTCGAGACTGCAGCTTCATCGATGAACTTTGAAGCCGAGCCCTTCACACCGTCGTTGGCGAGCGCAATCCAGACCATCCCCTTGGCGCCGTTCTGTTTCGCCGTTTCGACCAGCGCGTCGAATTCGCGCCGCGATAATGTTGCGCCACCGGGATAGCGCAGCGCGACGATCCCGCCGTTTGCGCTCAAGACCGATCTGAAGACCGCGAAGTCGGTGTGCGCGAAGACCTCGTCCACGCGTTGCAGCTCGAGGCCGAAACGCAGGTCGGGTTTGTCGCTGCCGTATGTCGCGATCGCCTGCGCGTGCGAGAGCCGCGGGAAGACCGGGAGCTCGACGCCGAGCGCCTGTTTCCACACGTAGCGCATGCACGATTCCATGACCTCGATGACTTCTTCTTGCGTGCAAAACGACAACTCGACGTCGAGCTGCGTAAACTCGGTCTGCCGGTCGGCGCGTGAATCTTCGTCGCGCATGCAGCGCGCAATTTGCATGTAGCGGCCAAAACCGGCGATCATCAGGATTTGTTTGAGGAGCTGCGGCGACTGCGGCAACGCGTAAAACGAACCGGGGTGTAGACGGCTCGGAACCAAGAAATCGCGCGCGCCTTCGGGCGTCGATTTGATGAGCATCGGCGTTTCGATCTCGATGAAGTCGCGTTCGTCGAAAAAATCACGCATCGCCTTGATGATTCGGTGGCGCAGCATGAGGTTGTGCTGCAGCGGGCCGCGCCGCAAATCGAGGTAGCGGTATTGCATGCGCAGGTTCTCGTCGACGTCGTCGTCTTTGTTCACTTGGAACGGCGGAACGGCCGAACGGTTCAGCACTTCCAAATCGTCAACCGCGACTTCGATCTGACCGGTGGGCAGCTTGCTGTTTTCAGTGCCTGCCGGGCGGCGGCGAACCGTCCCGCGCACGCGAATGACGTCCTCGTGCCGCAAGCGCTCGGCCTCGCCGAAGCTGGCGCGGTCGGGACCCAAGACGATCTGGGTTATGCCGTCGCGGTCGCGCAGATCGACGAAAATCAGCCCGCCGTGATCGCGCCGGACGTTGACCCAGCCCGCGAGTTCGACTACGTTTTTCTCATCGTTTGCGCGTAACGCGCCGCAGGAATATTTCATAATGCGCTCTTGATTCCGGAAACGTAATAGTACTGCTGGATCAGGCTGCGCGCAAATTTTGAATCGGCGGCCCGCTTATCGAAGTATCCGAGCAGCCAGGGCATTTTGCTCAGCGCAGTGTGCAGCCCCAGCGAAATGGGCGTCATGCCGAGGTTCGCCATCACGGCAAAATCGGGATGCTTGCGGTAAAAGCGCACGGTCGAACGGCCGGCGAGCTTCATCTTCTCGACCTGATCCTCATGGGCGACGTCTTGCCAGTGATAGTTGACTGCGCGCGGTTCGTACAGAATCACGATTCCGGCTTTTTGCAGCCGGTAGCCAAGTTCCAAATCCTCGTGCCCGTATCCCGTGAACGTTTCGTCGAAGCAGCCGGCCCGCAGCAGATCGTCGCGCCGCGCGGAAGCGTTCCCGGTCAGGAAGTAGAGCCAGCTCAGCTGTTTGCGCCCCGGCGGATGCAGCGCGCCGCGCTGCTCTGGATGAGCGCGTTTGTCCGCGTAATCCTCGAGCGACCGGACCTGCACTTCCAACCCCACCACCGCGATGTTCCGGCGTTCCCGGTGGTGCTGCAAGTGGCGCGTGAGCAAGTCGGGCGACGCGATGATGTCCGAGTCGTTGAAAAGTACGATGTCTCCGCGAGCCCGCTCGATGCCGGCGTTGCGAGCCATGGCGCGCCCCGAGTATGCGCCGGTGACGTGCTGCACATTGGGATGCCGCGCGCGCATCTCCGCCAAATATTCCGCGGTGCCGTCATTCGAATTGGAATCGCAAACGAGTACTTCGCAACTGGCGGCAGGGAGATCTTGCCTCAGGAGTGACGGCAAGACTTCGCGCAGCGTTTCGATCCGGTTGTAAGTCGGCACCACAATCGAAATTTCAGGCACGCAGCAACGCCTCGACTCCGTCCAAGATTTCCGCTCTGAATTGCTCCAGCAACAGCGGATCGTCGCCAGCTGGTTTGCGAACCAGTACGCTCGGCACCTGATACGGCGCCCATTCTTGCGCGTTTAATTCGAAATAGCGATGTTCGAACGCGACCACGACCGGCCTTCCGGCGGCGCTCGCTACGTGCGTCGCGCCGGTGTCGACCGTGACGATCACGCGGGCGCGCTCGAAAACGGCAGCCCAGCGGTGAAACGCCAGCCCGCCCAGCACGACGTCGGCCGCACGCGTTTCGGCAATCCCCGCTACGTGCCGCTCGCAATCCGGCGCGTACGTCACCACGATCGGCAGATCGAAACGGTGCAAGGCGCGGATCAACTGCAGCGTAGAGTCGAGCGAGCTGCCGTGCTGAAACCATCGTTTCGCCAGGTGAAAAACGATCGGGTTCGCGGGCACGAACGCTATCGCCGCGCGATCCTCGTCGGTGATGTCGAGCCGCAGGCCTTCGACGCGTTCGCGAGCTCCGGCGAGCGCCACCAAGTCGAGCAGCTGATCGACTTCGTGACGAACTTTGCGTCGCGGGTCGCGCTCGCTCAGGTGCGGATCTGCTTCCGAGGTCATCAACATGTTTACATAACGTCGCAGCGTCAAGCGCGCCAGATAACGACGCTCATACGTATAGCCCGCGCGGATTCGCGCGCGCGTTCCGCCTGCGATCGCCAGGTCGCGCGTGAGTGGCGCGAGCGCGATGGCAAGCTCGACGCGGCCCTTGAAGCGCGTGCCGAAAACTTCCGGCCGCACGTCGGCCGTAGCGTCGACGATTTCGTCTACGTCGGTATTGCGCTCCATCACGATGCGGTTGTAGGAACTGCAGATCATTGTTATGTGCGCTCCGGGAAACGATTTGCGCACCGTGGCAATCGCGGGAGTCGAAAGAATCAGGTCGCCGATTTTATCCGTTCGCACCAGGACGATGCCGTTCATGAGGTGCCGGCCCGGCGAACGCGCTCCAGTTCTTCGAAATAAGCTTCGGCGGCCAAACGCCGCGCGGCACGCAGCTCGCGTCCGGTTAAGGGTCGATCGTCTTCTGAGCTTCCGATCTGCGAGCGGAATTTGCGAGCTGCGCCGGCGCCGCGCGTCCATCTGTGCAGGAAGCGCGCAAGCGGATTGTCGCCGGTCGCCAAATACGTGCGCCAGTGAGGGTGCAGATTTGCGAGCTGTAAAGCGGTGCGGGCCTGTGCGCGTGCCTGTCGCAGCATTTTCTCCACGTCGGAAGCGCGCGGAGGCGGCTTATAATGATAGACGATTGCGCGCCGGTTAACAACGGCTTTGACGCCGGCAAAGCGCAGACGGAGACCGACGTCGATGTCTTCCCAGCCGTACTCGGCGAAGCTTTCGTTGAAACCGCCTACGGCGCGAAGTTTCGCCAGCGGCACCGACACGTTGGTCGTCCAAAAATAATTGCCGCTGTAGTTGCGCAAGCTCCAGATCGGAAGCGGGAGATCGTCGAAGTTTTCCACGTTGATCGCCCCTCCGCGCACGATCGCGTCCGGATGAGCCGCGTGACTGCGCAAGTGCTCTTCAACGAAATTCGGCAGCGGCAGCACGTCGTCGTCGATCAAGATGATTCGCTCGCCGGTGGATCGCGCCAGCCCCGAATTGCGAGCTTTCGCGAGGCCGCCATTCGGCTGGTTGACCACGGTGAACGGACACGTGGCGCGTGCTTGCGCGCTTGCGATAACTGCGGGTGTTTCGTCGGTCGACCCGTCGTTGACGAGTACGATTTCATACTCCGGCGCGCAAACCGTTTGCTCGAAGCATGCATCGAGCACGCGGCCGAGCAGGTGCGCGCGATTGTAAGTGCAGATCTGAATCGTAGCTTTCATGCCGTAGCCGGCGCGCTCGTCAATGATTCAACGGCCGCAATGATGCGCGGCACATCGAGGTTGGCGATGCACGCGTAATCCGGACACGTTTCTTTGCGTTCTCCCGGAGGGCACGGATAGGTCGCGCGGACGATTGCGGTCTGCGGGCCCAACGGCGCCCAGCGGTCAGGCGTGTCGGTTTGAAAAGGAAAAATGCCTGCCGTCGGACATCCGCAGGCGGCGGCGACGTGCATCGCACCCGTCGTTACGCCCGCAAAGAATGCGGCCCGCCGGCACAGCGCGCCGAAAGATCCGATCGTCGTCTTCCCCGCGATCGAAAAACCGCCGCCGCGCGCTACGACGCCTTCGACGATGTCGCGATCGTCTTCGCTCCCGCTGACGAGCACCGGCATGTTAAAGCGCGCGGCGAACTCGCGCACGAGCTGCGCCCAGCCTTCCAGCGGCCAGATGCCGCGTTCGCTCGCAACGGCGTTGGCGGGATGGACGATGGCAAATCCGCCTTGCGTAAGCCCGAGCTCCGCGCAAAGGGTCTGGGCCTGTAATTCATCCTCAGCCGATGGCTCGAAGCGCATGCGCGGTTCCGGATCGTCGCAGCCAAGCGTGCGCGCGTAATCGAGCAGAATCTGCGACCAGTGCGTCGTGACGTCGCCTTGCTCGCTGCGCACCGCGACTCTGTCTGTAAAGCGCCACGAGTACAAACGGTTGGCTTGTCCGACGCGCACCGGAATTTTTGCAAGGTGCGGAACGCGCGCGGTGTGCGGCGTCGCCCAGGTTACGACTGCGGCATCGTAAAGACGACGAGCCAATGCGGCTGCTAACCCGCGTTCGTCGCGACCGTCGTCGGTAAGAATCGCGTTTAGGCCGGGAACGCGCTCAAGCGCCGGCGCGTGCGCCGGCAGCGTGAGAACGTCGACCTTTTCGTAGCGCGACTTCAAAGCGCGCGCGACGATCGTCGCCATCAGCGAATCGCCGATTCCGCCGCCTGCACAATACACCAATGCGCGCATCGCGTTAAGCCTGCGAATGCAAGGCGCGCGCAAGTTCGACTGTGTAGATGCCGTCGAGCAGCTGCGAACGCGCGAGCGCGCGGACGGCGGAGGGCAACCGCGTGTCGGTAGCGGCGCCGGCGTATAACGGGAGCAGCGGCTCGAGCACTTTGGCGCGCAAGAGATTGACCGGATGCGCGCCGGTTGCGGTCCGCACCCGGAGGCTCGGGTCCTTTTGAACGAAGCGCACCGCCATGCGCGCTTTCTCGAGGGCCTTTCGCATCTCGGACTCGAGCGTTGCTTCGCCGGCCGGTTTTATATGCCAGATATACGCGTCCCAGGCGAATTTCGATCGCAACCCCGTGCGTCTCAAACGAACTCCCAGCTCCGTGTCTTCCCAACCATACAGGTGAAACTGCTCGTCGAACCCGCCGGACGCGCGCAGCGCAGCCTTCGGCATCGAAACGTTGCACGTGCACAAAACCGCCCGCGAATAGTTTGCCAACACCGGTTTCGGGCGCTCGTGATACGACGGGACATTGATAATCGGTCCGTTGACGATCAATTTGCCGCTATCATGCGCCGCGTCGTGGGCAGCCAGCCATCCCGGCGGAGCGTAGACGTCGTCGTCGCAGAATGCGGCCAAGTATCCGCTCGCGACGGCGATTCCGCGGTTGCGCGCGGCACCGCGGTTGGGACGTTCCTCAAATACGTACACGACTTCGAAAGCGTGTTGGGTGCGCGCGCGCTCGACCACTTGCGGCGTAGCATCGGTCGATCCGTTATCGACGACGACCACTTCGAAAGAGGGCGCGCCGATCTGCTTGCCCAGCGACTCGAGCGCGCGATCCAAATATTCGGCACGATCTTTCGTAGCGATGATAACCGAGATCCGCACGTCAGCCCTGCACCTCGAGGAGTCCGCGAGCCATACGGCCGGCGGCGCCGACGTGTTCGGTGTACAAGCCGCGTAACGCCTTTGACGATTCCGCCAGCCACGCGCTGTCGCCCCACCGCTCCAGCGCGACGCGGGCGACTCGACCCGGCGTGAGGGTGCCATGCAGCTCGCGCACGATTTCTCTTCCTGCGTCTATGTTCGGCTGCGTATGAAAACGAAACCGTTTCGAAATGCGCGTCGCGATGAGCCGTTTGAGCGGACGCCCTATAAAGGGAATGCGGTCCACGTAGGTCAGCGGCCCGTTGATCGTCACCAGCTCGGCGGCGTTGGTCGGCGTGCACGAAAGCACAGGCGCTCCGATTGCCGCCAGCTCGATGATCTTTGTCCCGGGAGTAGCAACCGTCAGGCGAGCGCGCGACGCTGCCGCGAGCGTGTTGCGAAGAATTGGAAACGTTTGAGATCCGTCGAGCGAGCCGAGCGCGGAGCCGTCCGGTGTTTCGATCAAGCGTCCGCGTTTTGAAAACACGCGTTCGTCGCCGCCCGCTTCGATCGCGGCGCGCACGTCCTCCATTTTGGTGAACGGCGAAATGCCGAACGCGATCGGCATATTCGGATGCTCGTGCCGGATTGCCAGCGCGGCCGTGAAAAAGAACGGCACCAAGTGGTGAACCTCGTAACCGCGCGAACCGGGCATGAACAGGATGCCGTCGACCGGCGTGCCGGGTTCGGGTGCGGCGGAGACTTCGGTGAGCGCGCCGTCGATGGCGAGGTTACCGGTCACCATAACGCGCGCCGCGTCGATGCCCGCAGCGATCAAATCCTTCGCGTTCGCGGCGTCGATTGCAAAAGCGCGCTCGGTAAAACGCGCGTATTTGCGGCGCGTAAAACGATACGTCGCGAACTTTCCGCGGAGCTTACGGTGCAAACGGGCCGCGTGCATCAAATCGCCGCCTAAGTACAACGTCACGTCGACGGTTTCGGGCAGCCCCGCGATCGATCGGCCCAAGATCGTTCCCAGATACGTTTTCGCATCGTATACGTGGGCCTGGGGAAAGAGCGTGCGCACGAATTCAGGTTCCGCACCGGTCGCGTAATCGTCGGGGACGTAGCAGACGTGCACTTCCGCCGCGGGCTCGATCGCGTACAGTTCGCGCAGGAGCGGCCGCAGCCAGCCCGCGGTTTCGCCCGGGCCGTTGCACGTAATCGCGATCTTCACTCGCCGTAGGTCTTCAATATGCGGGCGATGAGATCGGTCGTGCTGATCCCACCGACGTGCGGTGCGAGCTTGACGACGCCGCCGTGCTGCAGCACGACCTCGCGTTCGGGCAACTCTTCCTCGCGATACTGTGAGCTCTTTACGTGTACGTCGGGACGCAGCTTGTCAAGCAACACCTCAGGGGTGCGTTCGCCGAAGGGTACGACTGCGTCTACGCTGCGCAGCGCCGTCAAGACGCGCGCGCGATCCCCGAACGGTACGAGCGGGCGCGCCGGTCCCTTGATGCGCCGGACGGAATCGTCGCTGTTCAGGCCCACGATCAGCGCGTCGCCTTGCGCGCGGGCCCATGCCAAGTACGCGACGTGACCGGCGTGCAAAAGGTCGAAACAGCCGTTGGTAAAGGCGACGGTCTTCCGATCGGCGCGCAACGCTTCGCGCCACGCGACCGCAGCTTCTAAGGTGAGCAGCTCTCCATAGAATCGGTCAGCGTTCATGGCCGGCCGGAATGCCGTGCTCAACGAGCGCTACTATTTCGTTCGCGGAGGCGGTCGCGGTTCCAAGTTTTTCGACGACCGCGCCGGCCGCAAAGTTCGCGAGCTGCATCGCGACCTCGATCGGTGCGCCGGCCGCGAGCCCGAGGGAGAGCACCGCGGTGACGGTGTCGCCCGCGCCGCTCACGTCGTATACCGTGCGCGCGACCGACGGAATGTGCAGCTTCTCTCCGTCGCGGCCGAGCAGCGACATGCCATGCTCGCCGCGCGTGATCACGACGTAGCGGCAACGCAGCTCGTTCAGCAGCGCTTGCCCGGCTCGTTCGAGCGACGCATCCGATCTGATCGCAATCCCGGTCGCCTGTTCGGCCTCCTGCGCATTCGGAGCAACACACGTCACGCCCGCGAAAAGTTCGAAGTTTTGCGGCTTCGGATCCGCGACGACGATCGGGCAGGTCAGCGCAGCTTCGACCAGCTCGCGCGAGAAGAGTCCTTTTGCGTAATCGCTGAGCACCACCACGTCGGCGCCGGCCGCCTCACGCGCAACGATCTTGGCAAGCTTGCCGCGGTCGGCCGCATCCAACGGCGATGTGGCTTCCCAATCCGCGCGTACGACTTGCTGATTGTGCGCTACGACGCGGGTCTTGCGCGTCGTGGGGCGATCGGAGATCGTCACCAAGCCTTCGCTGCCGATCCCCTCGTCGGCGAGCAGGTCGGTGACGTAATGCGCGAAGGCGTCCGCGCCTACCGCACCCACGAACGTGACATGAGCGCCTAGCGCGCGCAGATTGTTGGCAACGTTGCCGGCGCCGCCCAGCGTGAACGAGTGATCGCTCACCGCAACCACCGGAACCGGAGCTTCGGGCGAAATGCGCGAGACGTTTCCCCAAATCCATTCGTCGACCATGACGTCGCCCACGACCAGCACGCGCCGCTCGCGCATGCGTTCGAAAAGTGTGCGCGCGTCGGGCGGCGCCAGCGTGCGGTTCATTGCCTAAACCTCGAAGATCATGCGCTGTTCGACGAGATCGCAGACGATGTGCGCCATCGTCTGATGGACCTCTTGCACGATCGCGGAATATCCCTCGGGGCCCAGCAGAACGAGATCGGCGATCTTGGCCGTATCGCCGCCGCCGTTTCCCGTGAAAGCGACCGTCAGGGCTTTCCGCCGCTTCGCTTCTTCAAGCGCCAGCGAAATATTTTTCGACCCTCCGCTCGTCGTGAGCCCGATCACGACATCGCCCGGCTGCACAAACGCTTCAACCTGGCGCGCGAAAACATAATCGTAACCAAAGTCGTTGCCGATTGCCGTCAGCGACGACGTGTTCACGCTCAGAGCTTCGCTGTAGAGTCCCGGCCGGTCGCGCAAAAAACGCCCGCTGAGTTCGGCCGCCATGTGCTGGGCCTCCGCGGCGCTTCCGCCATTTCCCATCCACAGCACTTTGTTGCCCCGCCGCAAGGCCTTGACGATCGCGTCGGCGATCGCTTCGACTTGTCCGCGGTAATGCGGCGCATCGAAGATGCCCCGTCGATCCGCGATCAGTTCGTCATAGCCGCGGCGCGCGGATAAGTCTACGGTTCGATCCAAAAGAGTTCCTGACCGAGCGAAACCAGCTCGCCGTTTTCGGGAATGATGCGCGTAACGATGCCCGAATAGTCGCTGGTAATCTCGTTGAAGAGCTTCATCGCTTCCAGAATACACAGAACCTGGCCGGTTTCCACGCGGTCGCCTTCCTTTACGAAAGCCTCCGCGTCCGGGGCCGCCGAGCGGTAAAAGACGCCCACGAGCGGCGCGGTCACTTTCTTGACGTTGGCCGACGCCGAGGGCGCGGCCGGGCCCGCAGGCGCGGGAACCGCTGCGGCGGCGGCGGGAGCTGCGGCGGGGGCCCCCGGCTCGCGGCGAACCAATTCGAAAATTGCGTCGCCCACTTTGATTTTGAGCTCGTCGAGATCGTTTTCGTGCATGATCGCGAGGAGATCTTTGAGGGTCTGCTCTTCGTCCATTATCCCTTCAGTTCACCGAGGGCCTCAAGAGTATCTTTTCGCAAGGGCAGGGGCCGGTCCGTGCGCGTCACCAGGTCGCGCAAGACGATGGAGCCCTCGGCCAACTCTTTTTCACCCAGGATCAAGGCATAGCGCGCGTTGTTGCGATCCGCGATCTTCAATTGCGCGAGCAGTTTGCGATCACCGTAATCGATGAATACGGGCCCTGCGCCCTTGCGCCTCAGACCTGTCACCAAAGGCAGCAGCGCTTGCAGCGCTTGCGATCCGATCGCGATCGCCTGCACGCCTTCGCGGCGCGCTTCTTCACTCGTTCCCACTGAATCGAGCGCCCACAAAAAACGCTCCAGCCCGAGCGCGAAGCCGACGGCCGGAACGTCGGGACCGCCGAGCGATCCGACGAGCTGATCGTAGCGGCCGCCGGCGCAAATTGCATTCTGCGCGCCGAGCGCGTCGGATACGAATTCGAAAACGGTGCGCGTGTAGTAATCGAGGCCGCGAACGATGCGCGCGTCCACCGTAAAAGGAACGCCGGCAGCTTTCAGTGCGAGCTTGACACCTTCAAAATGTGCGCGGCAATCGGCGCACAAAAAACTCTCCAAGCGTGGCGCGCTCGCAACGAGCGCTTGATCTTCGGGCGCCTTGCTGTCGAGCACGCGCAGCGGATTGCGTTCCAGCCTGCGCTGCGAATCCGCGCTGAGCTGTTCGCGGTGCCGTGAAAAATGCGCCCGCAGGGCATCACGGTATTTCGGGCGGCACATTTCGTCGCCGATAGAATTCAAACGCAGCGTCACGCCACCGATCGCGTACTCTTGCAGCAAATCCCACGCGAGCGAGATCACTTCGGCGTCGGCCTGCGGCTCCGCGTAGCCGGTGCACTCAATTCCAAATTGATGCGACTGCCGGTAGCGCCCGGCTTGCGGCCGTTCGTAGCGAAAGATCGGACCTACATAGTAGAGACGCTGTGATCCCTGCGTGAAGAGGCCGTGCTGGAGCGCCGCGCGCACGACCGGTGCGGTCCATTCGGGGCGCAGCGTCATGCTGCGCCCGCCCTTGTCGGTAAACGTGTACATCTCTTTCTCGACGATGTCGCTCGTTTCGCCGACGCCGCGCACGAAAAGATCGGTCGATTCGAAGATCGGCGTGCGTATCTCGCCGTAGCCGTAGCGGCGGGCGAGCGCCGCAATGCGCGCTTCGAGCTCTTGCCAGCGGCCGGTCTGCGGCGGAAAGATGTCTTGCGTGCCGCGCGGCGCAGCGAGTTTCGAGGGCATGGCGCAGTCTTTAAAAGGCGCTCGGGCCGGACCTGCCCCTAGCGATTCGCACGCCGGAACGTGATTGATGCGCGTGGTGAGCGCGATGGTTGTCAATGCCGCCGCGATGCTGCTGGAAAGCGCGCCGTTCATACTCGCCGGCGCGATTGCCGTACGCATCAGTGCGCGGCTGGGAAGGCACGTCGTTCCCTACTTCGGCTGCGGCTGCGGCAGCGGACCTTCCGCGCGGTCGCTGCCGGCGTTTGCGGCGGCATGGATAGTATTCGGGCCGTTCGTAGCCGCGGCGCGGCTTGGCGCCGCGATCGTCGTCGAAAGATATATCTCCAAACGCGCGTGCGTACGGAATCATGCATCGATGCTCGCCGACCTCGCAGCGATCTTTCCGTTCGCGCTGGGCGCAGCCGCGCTGGCTCCGCTCTTACCTGCGGTCGCCGGTTCGCATGCTCCGCCGGAACTCGCGGGCGCCGTCGCTGCACTCGTCGCGTTCGTCGCTTCGCCGTGCGCGCTTGGAGCGATCGGTATCGCGGCGGTGGCGCGGCAGAGCGCGCCGGCTGCTGCGGTGGGATTTCTTTGCGTGGCCGGCATCTTCGATCTACGAACGTGGATGCGCGCGCGCGAAGACACGGGTGGGCACGACTGCATTGCATACGCGCTCGCCGCCATCGCGTGCGCGCTGGTTGCGATCCGGAACGGAGCTGCCCTGGTCAATCCGAGGATTGCGCCCGCGTTGTGGATCTGCGCGATCGTTTTCGCATATTTAGCGCACCGCTACCGTATGCGTGCACGGCCCGCGCTTCGCATTGCACCGGCGGTCATGCTCGCCGGCTGCATCCTGGCGGCACCGCCGCCGATCTATTCCGCAACGGAGACGACGCTCGCCGACGGGTTTCCCGGCGAGCAAATCGATTTCACGGGAACGCTCGTGCGTTCCGGAAACGCGTGGACGCTGGTACGCTACGCGATCACGTGCTGTCGCGCGGACGCTGCACCGGTCGCGATCCGGTTGGATTCTGCCGTAAAGCTGCACGGCAGCTGGGCGCACGCGCGCGGTACATTGGTGCGGCACGACGGTGAATTGCGTTTGCGCATCGACTCGATCGAGGCGGTGGCCGCGCCGGCCGACCCGTTCATTTACCGTTAGGTGCGGACGCGCGGTTCGAGCAGCTCCACGGGGATGCCGTTGGGATCTTCGACGAACGCGAGCGCGCCTTGGCCGCTCGGAGACTTCTTCACGTCTTTGACGATCTTGACGCCCTGCGATCTCAGTTGCGCGATGAAGGGCTCGAGTTTTCCGTCTATTTCGAGCGCCAGATGTTCGTACCGGTTTCCAACCTCATACGGCGGATGATCTTCGAGATCGTAGACGAGCTCGATGTACGCATTCCAGTCTTTGCCGACGAACGCCATGTCGGCATTGCCGGGATAATGCAGCGGTCCTTCGAGCAGTTTTAGTCCGAGTTTTCCGGTATAAAAATCGATCGACTCCTTCATGTCGTTGACGAAGATCGACGTGTGCAGGTAGCGTGACATCGAGCGGTCCTCCTAGTGCAAAAAGTAGCGGTGGCTTGAAAACACGAGCGAGACGCCGAGGCGGTCGGCTGTCGCGATAACCTCTTGGTCGCGCACCGATCCGCTCGGCGCGATGATCGCCGGGCAGCCCGCGGCCGCAGCCGCTTCGAGTCCGTCGGCAAATGGAAAGAACCCGTCGCTCGCGCACGCCGATCCCTGCGCGAGTTTTCCGGCGCGCATGCCGGCGATTTGCACCGCGCTCACGCGGTTTGTTTGGCCGGCGCAGATCCCGCGCGTAACCCCATCCTTTACGATGACGACGCCATTGCTCTTGACGTGACGCACAACGTCCCACGCCAGCGCCAGATCGTGCCATTCCTGTTTGAGCGGACGGCGCGCGCTGACGACATTCCACGACTCCCGCGCAAAAGCGGGATCCTCTTCCTCGGCGAGCACCCCGCCGAGCGCGCTGCGCAGCTGCAGCCCGCGCTGCAATTCGTCGGGCAGTCCGGGCTCGTAGCGCATGATGCGCAGATTTTTCTTCTTCCGCAGTACCTCTAACGCACCGGCCGCAAACTCGGGAGCCGCCACGATCTCCAAGAAAAACGGCGCGAGCGTTTTTGCGGCGGCTACGTCGATCGCGTGGTCGGTCGCGAGGATGCCGCCGTATGCCGAAACGGGATCGGCCGCCAGCGCTTCGTCTACCGCTTTGTTCACCGTCGATCGCTGCGCCACGCCGCACGGCACTGTGTGTTTGACGATCGCGGCCCGCGCGAAACGCTCGCGCTGCGATCCGAACTCCGCGCCAAGCGGAGCGCGTGAGAGCAAACGCAGCGTCGCGTCCAGATCGAGCAAGTTATTGTAGCTCAGCGCTTTGCCATGCAGCTGCTCGGGCACGTTCCGCGACGCGCCCAGATAAAACGCCGCGCGCAGCTGCGGGTTTTCGCCGTACCGTAGCTGCTGCGCGAGCGGCATCGCAACGGTGAGCGCGCCGGGCAATTCGGCGGCGCCCGTTTCACCCTGAGATGTGAGATACCGCGCCATCGCGGCGTCGTATTCCGCCGTACATTCGAACGCGCGGACCGCAAGGCGCCTGCGCGCCTCTTCGTCCGGTCCGCCATTCGGCAGCGCAGCCAAAAACTCGCCGTACTGTGAGGGATGACTGAGCACGGTGACGTGCTTATAGTTTTTTGCCCCCGCGCGCAGCAGCGCGACGCCACCGATGTCGATCTCGGGCGGGGGATACAGATTCACGACAACCGTCGAGAATGGGTGAATAGCATACTTGCGAGCTTGATCGCGGTCGCTTGCGTTATCGCGATCGAAAAGAATGGCGCCGAACAGTTTCGGATGAAGCGTTTTTATGCGTCCGCCGAACAGCGGCGGAAAACCGGTGATCTCCTCGACGTCGTGCGCGTCTATCCCATGCGCCGCCAACAGTTCGCGCGTGCCGCCCGTCGCGTAGATCGCGCAGCCGCGTTCCGAAAGCGCGCGAGCTAGTTCGCCTGCGCCTGTTTTGTCCGAAACCGAGAAGAGCGCTGCGTCAGGCAATGGCGGCCTCCGCCGGCCGCTCCTCTTCGCGCAACTCGGCCGAAACGATCGAGCTGATCCCGGCCTCGCGCATGGTGACGCCGTACAGCCGGTCGGCAAGCTCCATCGTCTGCTTATTGTGCGTGACGATAACCATCTGCGACTCGCTCGCGAGCTCGCGCACCATCTTCGAAAAGCGCTCAACGTTGGCATCGTCCAAAGCCGCGTCGACTTCGTCGAGCAGGTAGAACGGCGACGGACGCACCGTGATCAGCGCAAAGATCAGCGCCGCAGCGGTCAGCGCCCGCTCTCCGCCGGAGAGCGCGGCCAGCGGCATCAGTTTTTTGCCCGGCGGCTGCACCGAGATTTCGATTCCGGTTTCCGAAAGGTTTTCCGGATTCGTCTGCCACATGCGGGCTTCGCCGCCGCCGATCAACCGCGCGTACATTTCGGTGAAGGCGGCCGCTACGAGCTCGAACGTCTCGTTAAATTGCGCCTGCGTCAACTGCTCGATCTCCGCGATCGATTGCAGCAGCGTTTCGCGCGCCTTCGAGAGATCGTCCATTTGCGATCGCAGGAACTGCTCGCGCTGCGCGAGCTCTTCGCGATCGGCTTCGGCATTAAGGTTGACGTTCGAAAGACGCGCTAAATCTTCGCGCAGACGCGGAAGGTCCACGGTGATTTCGTCCGCCTCTTCCTTGTAGCGTTCTTCGACCTCGCGGCATTCCTCGTCGGTCGCGGGATTTTGCGCGAACTGCGAAACCAGCATGCCCAGCTCCGCTTCGATCTCGGCTAAGCGCATGCGGTGCTGCTCGCCACCTGCCGCGATATCGCGCTCTTCCAACTCCGCCGAGCGCAGGTTCGACTCCAACTGCGTCACGCGATCGGACATCGTCTCGCGCTCGCGGCGCGCCGCTTCGAAACGTGCATCCGTCTCGCCGACCGCAGCGCGCAGCGTTTCGAGCTGGGTTGAGGCGTTGTGGACTTGCGCATTCAGGCTCGCGATGTCCGCGTGCATCTGCTCGCGCGCGCTGCGTGAGCGCTCGACGTTCGCATCGATGATTCCCAGACGAGCTCGCGCGGCGTCACGCTCGGCGCCGAGCGCCGCATGCCGTTCGCGAAGATCTCCGCCGGCGTGAGCGGCTTGCGCCTGCGCATCTTCCGCTTGCGCGATCCGTTCGCGCGCTTCGCGCAGGCGGGCCTCCAAGCGCGCGCGTTCGGCGTCGTCGCCTTCCTCCGGCTGTTTTTCGAAACCGACCTCGCGAGCTCGAGCGCGATCGGCCGCGCCTTGCAGCTCGGTCACGCGCGCTTGCGCGGTTTCGAAATCTTTTTGCATACGTTCGACTTCAGCCGCGGCTGTGGCCATCTCACCGCGCACTTCGGCGAGCGTGAGCTCCGTGCGCGTAAAGAACTCTCTGGCGGCATCACGCCGCTCGATCGCCCTCATCGATTCGTTTGCGGTTCGTTCCAGCTGAGCCTCAAGGTCGTGTAAGTGCGCGCGCATCTCCACCAAGCGCTCGCGCAGCGTCTGCGCTTGCGCGCGCCGTGAAAGAATCGAGCGCTCGCGTTTGTAGCGGCCGCCCGTAATCGCGCCGCCGCCGGTGATCTGCTCGCCCGATAACGTCACGATCGTGTCGCGGAAGCCGCGATTGCGCACGAGATCGATTCCGGTTTTCAGCGTGTCGACGACCAGCACGCTCCCAACTAAGAATCGTACGATGCTTTCATACTTGGTCGCGGTGCGCACCAGCGTATGAGCGTAGCCGATGATGCCGGGCTTCTCGCGCAGTTCCGCGCTGACTTCGTGGCCGGTCCTGTTCTTCAAAGTGTCGAGCGGGAGGAACGTGGCGCGGCCGACTTCTTTGACATTGAGGAAGTCGATGGCGCGTTCCGCGTCCTCGGACGTATGCGTGATGATGTTGGATAGCCGCGCGCCGAACGCAACGTCCATCGCGCGCGCGTATTGCTCGTCGATCTCGATCAGGTTGCTGACGATCCCTTCGATGCCGCGCAGCTCGTTGCGCTGCCAGGCTTCGACGACGGCGCGCGTTCCCGGTACGTGCCCTTCCATCGCATTTTCGAGCTCCTCGATCGTGTGCAGGCGCGATTGTGCGGCGGCTACTTCGCTCGAATACTCGTGATGTTCGGTTTGCGCGCGCGTCAAATCCGTTTGCGCCGCGCCCGCAAGCTGCTCGGCGTCTTCGATGCGGCCGCGCGCTTCGAGCAATTGCGTTTCGAGCGCATTGAGCTGCGCTTCGCGCTCGCCATAGCGGTGCGTTGCCCCACCGGCGGCGATCTGCAAACTTTCCGACGCGTCGTGCGCCGCACGCAGCTCGTTTTCGATCCGCTCGCTTTCCACGCGCGCATTCTCATATTGCACGCGGCGCTCGGCTTTGCGCTCCGCGGTCGCCGAAGCTGCGGCCTCGACCTGGCGCAGTTGCGTGAAGATTTCGTCGAGTTCTCCGCGCGCGTGGGAGAGTGCGGTTTGCGCTTGCAGTTCGCGCTCGCGTGCGGTTTCGAGTTCCGTCTGCAGCGGGCCAAGCCGCGCATCTAGGCTCGATAGCGATGCCTCGAGCGCTTCGCGCTCTTCGCGAACGCGCGCCGCATCCTGCGAGGTCTGCGTATCTTGGGCTTCGAGTGCCTCGCGGCGCGCCTGTGCCGCTGCGAACTCGGCTTCGAGCCGCGAGAGATCGGCGCGCACGGTCTGCGTCTTGGTGCGCAGATCTTCCAACGCCAGTTCCTGGCGGTAAGCATCGGTACGCGCTTGCGCGAGCTGCGCGCCGAGCGTTGCGGCTTTGGCGGCGCCCGCTCCGCGCAGCTCTTCGTTGCGATCGAGTTCGCCCTTGAGGCTTTCGCGCTCCGCCCGCCGCGACGCGCTGGCGCGAATGTACGAGAGGATTTCGAGGTCGCGCACGCGCGCGTTCAACTTACGGTAGCGTTTCGCGCGGCGCACCTGCGTGTCGAGCTCCGGTAAACGCCGCTCCAACTCGACGATCAGATCGTTGATCCGGATTGCGTTTTGCTCGGTTTGCTCCAAGCGGCGCAGCGATTCGTTCTTACGCGCGAGGAATTTGGCGATGCCGGCGGTTTCTTCGAAGAGCGCGCGGCGATCGGTGGGCTTGCTGGTGAGGATCGCGTCGATCTGGCCTTGCGAAACGATCGAATAGCTGCCCGGCCCAAGCCCGGTGCCCATCAGCAAATCGTGCACGTCGCGCAGACGAACCTGGTTGCGGTTGATATAATATTCGATCTCACCCGCCCGATAAGCGCGGCGCGCGATCTCGACCTCGGTGAAATCGATCGGCAGCCGCTTATCGCTGTTATCGAACGTGATCGTCACCTCGGCCAGGCCGAGCGGCTTGCGTTTCTCGTTGCCGGCGAAGATCACGTCTTCCATCTTGCCCGAGCGCAAGCTCTTGCTGCTCTGTTCGCCGAGCCCCCAGCGAAAGGCGTCGATCAGATTGGATTTTCCGGAGCCATTAGGGCCGACGATGGCGGTGATGCCGCTGCCGAATTCGAGCGTTGTGGGGTCGGCGAAGGTCTTGAAGCCGAAAGTCTTTATGCTCTTAAGTTTTATTTCTCTTACCTTTACGAGCTCGCGCGAGCAAAGTCTCCAAAGCTTCGCTCGCCGCCTGCAGCTGCGCTAGTTTTTTCGACCTTCCGGCTCCGGAACCCAGCACCCTATCCTTGAGAACGACTTCGGAGACGAAATGAGGTTCTTGCGGCGTGCCGGTCGAGCGATCGCGATAGATCGGCAGCTTCCGGTAGCGCTGCTGCGCGAGCGCTTGCAAAAGGGATTTCGGGTCGGTCACGCCTTCGTCCGAAAGATCGACGAGCGCCATGTGCTGCTCCAAAACGAACCGCCGCGCCTTCGCCTCGCCGTAGCGGCGATAGAGCGCCCCGACAAATGCTTCGAACGCATCGGCCAAGATCGTTTTGTTCTCGGCGCCGCCGGCGCGAGCCAACCCCGAACCCAGCTCGATCAGATCCGCAAAGCCGAGCCGCATCGCCGTAGCCGCCAGCGCGCTGTCCCGCACGATCGCCGCCTTGCGCGCGGTCAGCCATCCTTCGCTTGCCTTGGGATGCTCCTCGAAAAGCCAGCCTGCCGCGGCCAGCCCCACCACCGCGTCGCCGAGGAACTCGAGCCGTTCGTTGGAGTCTTTGCGGTGTTCCCGGGCCGCGCTTTCATGCATGAAGGCTTGCTCGAAGCTCGTCAGATCGGTAGGCGCGAGATGAGCTTTTTTGAGCAATGCGCGCAGCCGGCGGCGCCGCGCTTCGCCGGCCACCTATCCCGCCGTCGTAAACGACGTCGGGTACCCTACGAGTTTAAAAGGCACTCCGCACCGCAATGCGGTGCTGCGCGCCCCCCGCCGTCCTGAGCGGGTCATAGGACGTCGGGGCCCCCGATTTGTAATAATCAAATAGTTAACGTACCTTTCCGAAAACCAAGACGCTGTTGTGTCCGCCGAAGCCGAACGAATTCGAAAGCGCCACGCGCACGGGCGCCTTGCGCGCGACGTTCGGAACGTAGTCCAGCGTGCAATCCGGATCGGGCACCTCGTAGTTGATCGTGGGAGGCATCATGTCGCGTTCGACCGCCAGCGCGATCGCCACGCCTTCGATTCCGCCGGCCGCACCGAGGGCGTGACCGTGCATCGATTTGGTCGAACTCACCGCGACGCGCGTACCCGCTCCGAAGACTCTTTCGATCGCTTGCGACTCGGCGACGTCGCCTTGCGGCGTCGACGTGCCGTGTGCGTTTATGTAATCGACGTCATCCGTCTTGATACCCGAGTGTTCCAACGAACGCTTGAGCGCGAGCTCGACTCCCAGACTTCCGGGATCGGGCGCCACCAAGTTGTAGGCGTCGGACGATTGCCCGTAACCCAGCATCTCGCAGTATATTTTTGCGCCGCGCGCCTTCGCGTGTTCGTACTCCTCGAGGATGAGAATGCCGGCGCCTTCGGCCAGCACGAAGCCATCGCGTTCTTTATCGAACGGCCGGCTCGCGCGCGCGGGATCATCGTTGCGCGTCGAAAGCGCCTTCATCGAACTAAAGCCGCCGACCGCAAGCGGCGAAATCGTCGCCTCGGTACCGCCCGCGATCATCGCGATGCAGTCACCGAGCGCGACGTAGTTGTAGGCGGTAATGATCGCGTCGTTCGCGCTCGCGCACGCGCTCGCAGCTGAAAAAAACGGTCCGCGAAAACCGTATTGCATGGAGATGTGCGCGCCCGAAGCATTGGCCATCAGCATCGGAATGAAGAACGGCGTCACCTTCGACCACGTGCCGTTCTTGGCGGCAATGTCCGAATTATGCCAAAACGTGAGAATGCCGCCGATGCCGGTGCCGAGCACCGAACCGACTTTGTTCTTGAATTCCTCGTCTTGCGGCAGGTGCGCATCTTCGATCGCTTCGCGCGCCGACACAAACGCGTACTGCGAAAAGCGATCCATCCGCCGAGCTTCACGTTTTCCGATCAGGGCATCGGCGTCGAAGTCCTTGATTTCGGCCGCAAAGCGCGTCGCGAAATCGCTCGCGTCGAACGCGGTGATCGGGCCGACGCCGCTCTCTCCGGCAACGAGCCGGCGCCAAAATTCTTCGCGGGTGTTGCCGAGGGGCGTCACGGCTCCGAGACCCGTGACGACCACGCGTCGCTTAGTCAAAACGGACTCCTGTTAGCGCGGCTCTCTCCGGGAACCTTTCGCACGGCGCTTGTAGAAGGTAGCTTTAGGTGCTTGCCTTCCTTTTAAGCCTCACGACGTACGCCTTTCCGCCGGTGCTGATGTATCATCGCGTCGACGTCACTTCGCCGCGCGATGCGATTTCGCGCGATCTCACGATTACGCCCGCGATGCTGGCTGCGCAGCTGCGCTACCTAAAATTGCACGGGATCAGCGCCATCAGCATGGCTGATTTCGAGCGCCGCGTCAGATTGAAAGAACCGACGAACCGCGACGTGATCCTCACCTTCGACGACGGCTACGCAGATCAATATGCATATGCTTTTCCCGCGCTCCAACGCGCGAAAGCCAGTGCGACGTTTTATATCGTGACGCGCAACGTCGGCCGCCCGGCGCACGTGACGTGGCGCGATCTGCAAGTGATGCTGGGACACAACATGGATATCGCGCCGCACGGACTAACGCATGACGATCTTTCCGTAATGAGCGATGCCGCGCAGCAAACCGAGATCGAGCTGAGCGTTTTGCAGCTCGAGGCTCGCTTAAAGCTCGGGGCCGTCAGCTCGTACGCCTACCCGAGCGGCCGCTTCAACGCCGACACGCTGCGCATAGAACGCGAGGCAGGCGTGCCGGTGGCCGTGACGACCGATCTGCGCAACGTCATCGCGCCGCCGGACGCGCTCGAGGTGGTCCGCATCCGGGTGCGGGGCGCCTGGACGCTCGACGAGTTCGCGAGGGCGGTGCGCCGGGCGCTGGAACGGCCGCAAGTCTTGCCGCAGTAGCCTCGGCTGTGCTATAGTGCTGCGGCCATGCTCGTATTCGACCTTCAGCTTTTTGCCTCTAAGAAGGGCGCCGGCTCCACCCGGAACGGCCGCGATTCAAACGCGCAGCGCCTCGGCGTCAAGCGCTTCGGGGGCCAGGCCGTCATCGCGGGCAACATCCTGGTTCGCCAGCGCGGCACGCGCGTTTGCCCGGGCGAGAACGTCGGAATAGGCAAAGATCACACGCTCTTCGCGCTGGCCGACGGGGTCGTGGAATTTGCGATGCACCGGAATCGTAAACACATACACGTACGCGCGGTCGCCTGAAGCCCCGGCGCGTCTCATGCTCAGAGGGCCTGCGGGTCCTTTTTAGTTTGGCATCATGCAGTTCATAGACGAAGCTTCGATCGCGGTGGCCGCCGGTAACGGCGGCGACGGTAAGGTGGCATGGCGGCGCGAGAAATTCATTCCCAAGGGCGGACCGGCGGGCGGCGACGGCGGCCACGGCGGCAGCGTCTACCTCGAAGCGTCCCCGGAGCTCTCCACGCTGGTGGAGTTTCGTTTTAAGCGGCAGTTTTCGGCCGATTCCGGCAAGGCGGGCGGCACCTCGAATAAGTCCGGGCGCAGCGGCGACGATCTCGTTATTGCGGTTCCGGCCGGGACGCTCATCTATCGCGCGCTCGAGGACGAGCCGGAACATTTCTTCGCCGACTTGAGTCAACCCGGAGAGCGCATGCTGATCGCGCGCGGCGGTCGCGGCGGGCTCGGCAATCAACATTTCGCCACCAGCACGCGGCAAGCTCCGCGTTTTGCGGAAAAGGGCGAACCCGGCGAGCGCTGCACGCTGCGTTTGGAATTGCGCCTGCTCGCCGATTGCGGCATCATCGGCGTTCCAAACGCCGGAAAGTCCACGCTGCTTTCGGCTGTCTCCGCGGCGCGTCCGAAAATTGCGGACTATCCGTTCACGACGCTCGAACCGCAACTCGGGGTGGTCAGAATCTCCGACGAGGAATCGTTCGTCATGGTCGACGTTCCCGGACTGATCGAAGGTGCGCATGCGGGCGCCGGACTGGGCGACCAATTCCTGCGCCACGTCGAGCGCACGCGCGTGCTGATTCACCTGTTGGACGGCGCGAAAGACCTCGAGGAGATCTTGGCGGACAAAGCGACGATCGAAAACGAATTGCGCGCCTGGAACGAGCGGCTCGTCGAAAAGCCGGTGCTGCTGGCGGTTTCCAAACTCGACCTTCCGACCGCGCGCGAACGGCTGCGCGAACTGCGCGACCAGTTTCCGCACATTTACGGCATCAGCGCGCCGACGCGCGAAGGCGTGCAAGAATTGATGTACGCCGCTGCACGCGCCATAGCAACATCCGACTTGCCCGACGTCGCACCGGCCGACGCCGCGGTCATCAATCTGCGGCCCACCGAACCGTTCTCTATTAAAAAGGAAGACGGAACATTCATTATCGCGGGCGAGCGGGTGGAAAGGCTCGCCGCCATGACCGACTTTGATTCCGACGAAGGGCTGGCGCGGTTCGAGCAGATCCTCGCCAAGATGGGGGTCGAGAAAAAACTGCGCGAGCTGGGGGCGGCCGAAGGAGACACGGTGCGCATCGGCCCATACGAATTCACTTATTCATGATCCTTCGACTCGCCCTTCGACAAACTCAGGACTCCGGCGCTGTGCGCCTGCGCCAGCGATGGATAACAGCGTGCGTCTAGGTATATTCGGTGGGACGTTCGATCCTGTCCACAACCTGCATCTGTTTATCGCGGAGTCGGCGCGGCGGCTCGAAGGGCTCGATCGCGTGCTGTTCGTGCCGACCAATAACGTCCATTATCGCGAGAAGCCGGCCGCTTCAGCCGCGCAGCGCAGCGAGATGCTGAAGCTCGCGATCGCCTCGAACGAGCACTTCGCGCTCGATGAAAGCGATCTTCAGCCCGGCGCGACCGGATACACAGCCGATCTGCTGCCCCGGTTGCACGAGCGCTACCCCGATGACAGCCTGATATTCGTGACGGGCGCGGATTCGCTGGCCGAAAGCTCGTGGGTCAGGTTTGAGGAAGTGCTCGAATCCCTGGAGGCTTTCGTGATCGCGCCGCGCGCGGGAATCGCCGCCGACACGCTTTCGCGCGTCGTTTCCGCCGTGCCGTCGGCGCTGCGCTCGCGCATCAAAACGCTCAACCTCCCGGAGATGCCCGAAAGCGCGACGCTGATACGCACGCTGCTGGCGCAAGGCCGGTCGGCGCGATACTTGGTGCCCGAACCGGTTTGGGAATACATCACCGCCAACAAGATATACGCAGTGTCCGATGAGCCGTAAACTTTTTCCGCTAGTGCTCGCGGCGCTGACCGGTTGCGCCGGCGGCCCAGGAACGGTGGAACAGGCCATGGCAAGCTGTGCGCGCGGAGCGTCGGCGGTAGAAGTCGTCGCAAGCGGTACTGTCGAGCGTTTGCTCGGAACATATTCGTCGCGCACCGGAACGCACGAAGGTTTTCTCTTGCGCAGCAAAGCGATGTCCATCCGCGTTGAAGACAACGCCACCATTACCGGCCCCATTCCGCTTTCAAAAGGCGAGGTGGTGACATTGCAAGGCCGGTACGAATGCAATGACGGCGTCATCCATTGGACGCACCACGATCCGCGCCTGCGTCACATCGGCGGTTACATCCAAGCCGGAGGAAAGATCTACCGTTAAGATCGTTTTGGCCAGCGCGTCGCCGCGGCGTTTGGAACTATTGCGATCGCTGGACCTGGACGTGCTCGTCGTGCCAAGCAGCTACCACGAACCCGATCGCGCCGAACTTGCGCCGCGCGAGCTCGCCATCGAACACGCGCGCCACAAATGCAAAGACGTGTCGATGCGTTTTCCGCACGACCTCGTCGTGGCCGCCGACACCGTTGTCGATCTCGACGGCGTCGCGTACAACAAGCCCCGCGACGCGGCCGACGCGCGCCGCATGCTGAACAAGCTGGGGGGCCGCAGCCACGTCGTTCATACGGCGTTTGCGATCTCCGCGCGCGGCATGGTCACGGTTGAATGCGAAAGCACGCGCGTGTTCTTTTTTCCGCTCGGAGCCGCTGAAATCGACGCGTACGTGGCAAGCGGCGATTCGCTCGATAAGGCCGGGGCATACGGAATTCAGGGGCGCGGAGCCGCTTTGGTCGAGCGGATCGAAGGCGATTTTTACACCGTCATGGGCTTTCCGCTCGGGCGATTCGTGCGAACGCTCGGGCAGTTGGGATTTATCTTGCCGATAACGAAATAGCAGCCCCTACTTAGCCGGAGGGTCTTTCAGCTATCTTCACCTACCGGGACGAACGCAGACTTTTTGCCGTTCTCGGCATCATCATCGCTGCTGCGCTGGTGGCGCTGCTGCAGGTTACGGCTGCCCGCACCGGCACGTCCAGTCCGCTGACAACCATCGCGACGACGGTCGGCATCGGCGTCGAAGAAGGCGCTTCCACCGCGGTGGGGGCGGTCCGTTCCGGCGGCCGCACCGCCCTAAGTCTTCCGGCTCTGCGGGCCCAAAACGCGGCGCTAAATTCTCAAAATCTGCAGCTTGAGCGGGAGAACGCAAGGTTGCACGAACTGCTGGCCGCCTATAGCGGTCAGTTGGCGATCCAGCCCCACCTGCAAAGCTACGCCGGTGCGATCGAAGCGCGGGTGATCGGTTATCCGCCCGAAGGCGGAATTGCAAGCGTGACGATCGACAAGGGTACGCATAGCGGGGTCGCACGCGACGACGGCGTGTTGGCCGGGCCCGGCGTGATCGGGCGGGTGATCGAAGCATCGCCGTTTACCAGTCAAGTCGCGCTCATAACGGATTTTACGAGCACGATACCTGCACTCGTTCAGCGCGGACGGTATTGGGGCATCGCGCGCGGTAACGCCGACTCGGTGCGTCTCGAATACGTATCGCAAGATGCGCAGCTCCGCGTGGGCGACAAAGTCGTCACGGCTGAAGCGCGCTCGTTTCACTCCGGCGCGCTGCTGGGATCGATCGTGAAGATCGAACGCGATTCGGCGCTGTATCAAACAGCAATCGTCAAACCGGCGGTCGATTTCTCGACGCTCGATCGCGTTGTCGTTCTTCCGAAGTAATACGCTCGCCCGTTACCGCCCCGGCTTTGAGTGCATTGTTACAAAGCCTGGCCGGCAACGGGCTCGCTAGACAAAACATAGCGCGCAGTTCGGATGCGCCTGTTCAACTCGGGTAAAGCTCAAGAAACCCCCTACGCGGGTCCCCGGTGGTGGCAAGCCGCGATATTCCTAGCGATCGCTTTGGTCGCGCAGATCGAGCTCATGCACTATGCCGCGTGGCGCCATGCCGAGCCGAGCCTTGTGCTCGTCTCCGTCGTGTGGTATGCGCTGCGCACGGACGCGCGGCGCGCCGTTCTTTACGGACTGATCGCCGGCGCGTGCGAAGATATGCTCGGTGGCGGGCTGACTGGCGCCGGCACGGGCGGCGGCTGGACGATCGCTACGACCGCCGCGGCGCTGCTGGTCAGCTCGCTCTCGCAAGGTTTTTTTGCCGATTCGATTCCGGTCGTCGCGGCAGCGGTTGCGGTCGCGACGCTTTTCCGGCGCCTGCTTTTTTGGATCGTCATGTCGTTGGAAGGCTATCCTAAGGGATACGCGAGCGCCCACGTTCACCAAGCGTTGTGGGAGGCGTTGATGAATGTGATCCTCGTGACCGCGCTCATGCTTGCAGCCCGCGTCGTCGAGCGCCGGAAGACGGCATGAATCCGTACCGCCGAAAACCGGTGTGGGAACGATCCACGTGGCGGATCGTCATCTTCGCGTTCGTTACTGCCCTCGCGCTCCTCGGATTACTCGTCCGCCTAATCCAAGTGCAGATCGTTCAGGGCGACGCGTTTCGCGCGGCGGCGCAAGAAAACCAAATCCGCCTCATTCCCGTAGCCGCGCCGCGCGGTGCGATCGTCGACCGGAGCGGGACGCCGATCGTGCGCAGCCGGCCGTCCTTCGTCGCGGCGGTCATCCCCTCGGAGCTGAACGATCTGCCGGCCGAACTGAAGGTCGTCTCGCAAGCGATCGGCATACCGGTCGCGACGCTGCAGGATCGATTGCTGCACCATCACGGCGTCCGTTACAACAACTTTAACGAACTCGAAGTGAACGAACCGTACGGCCCGGTGATTTTAGCAAGCGACTTGTCGGTGCCGCAGGTCGTCAAACTGACGGAATTGCTGGTCGACCTTCCAGGCGTTGATGTCGAAGCGCAAGCCGTTCGAGACTATCCGTACGGCGCGCAAGGGTCCGCGTTCGTCGGCTACGTGGGTCAAATCACCGAAGACGAATATAAACAGCTGCGCCACCTCGGCTATTCGCCGAACGACGTCATCGGCAAAGACGGACTCGAATATACTTACGATCGCTATCTGCGCGGTGAACCCGGCGGCGAACGCGTGGTCGTCGACGCCCAGAGTCAAGTCGTGCCGGGCATCAAGCTTCCGAAGAAGCAGCCCGTTGCGGGAGACACGCTCGTATTAAACATTGATTGGCGCCTGCAGCACATCGTCGAACAAGCGCTCGCGAACGGCATTGCGTCCTGGGCCGGCAGCCGTTCCGGCGTCGGCGGTGCGGTCGTCGTCGAAGATCCCTGGACGGGCGCAATCCGGGCTATCGCCAGTTACCCGAGTTTCGATCCGAACGCGTTTGCTTCGAACGACTATAAAAAGCTCGTGTTTTACCTCACCGACAGTTCGCAGCCGCTCTTCAACCGGGCGATCAGCGCCGGAACGCCGACCGGTTCGACGTTCAAGATGGTGACGGGATCGGCCGCACTCACGGCCGGCGTCGTCAAAGTGAATGAAATCGTGTATGACAGCGGCGCGTGGAATTGCTACGGTGCGTTGTTTCAAGATCTCGCCGCCGGCGGTTTGGGTCCAACGGCATTCGTGCGCGCGCTCGCAGCTTCGTCCGACGGCTATTTCTTCCAAATGGGCTGGCGATTGGGGAACGCGCGCTTGCGCAAGTACGCGCTGGCCTACGGTCTCTCAGCGCGATCGGGCATCGATCTTCCCGGCGAATTCGAAGGAAATTGGCCGACGAACGCCTCCATGCTGAAAAGCTCCGGCCTTCCGCTCGAGCCTTCGGACGTTTGCAGCTTGGCCATCGGGCAAGGCGCGATGCAAGCCACGCCGCTGCAAATGGCAAACATCGAATCGGCGGTGGTCAACGGCGGAACGCTCTATCATCCGCGCGTGGTCGCAGAGATCCGCGATCCCGGCGGGCACATCGTCAAACGCTTCGGTCCGCAGATCATTCGTCAGGTGCCCGTCACCCAAGAAGCGCTAAAGGCCGTCCGGCAAGGCATGGACGAGGTGACCGATCCGGGCGGCACCGCATACGGTCTTGCAATTCCCGGCTTTCAGTTCGGCGGAAAAACTGGCACGGCGGAAACCGCCGGAGGAGCCGGCCCGAACACGACGTGGTTCGTGGCCTACGCGCCCGCGAAACATGCGCAAATCGCGATGGCGGTCTTTGTCGACCGCTCCGGCGGCTACGGCGCGCAAGTCGCCGCGCCGATCGCGCGCGCGATCATGCTCCAATACTTCCACAAAAAACCCTAACTCTCGTTGCAATAAGGCTTACAATAGGCCGGTTCGCACGGCTCTGAATTCGCCGCGAAGCCATGGATGGCGAGAGCGGTCTGAATTCAGGAGCGCAGGCGGGCACAGGACGTGCCCGTCAAGTGTCCGTGAGAACCGGCACGTGGTGAGCTTATTGTAAGAAACTGAGCGTTTCTTCGATTCGCTCGGCACGCGCGCCGGGATGGCGTTTGACGTGCGCGCGAACGCGATCGGATGCGCCGCGTTTTTCGAGCACGTGCGCGGCCGCGAGCGCGACCGGTTCGGACGGATCGTCCAGTGCGTGCACGAGCAAACCGTCCGCGCGTTCGTCGTGCAGATCGGCAACAGCAAAAACTAAATCGCAGCGCGCGGCTTCGGAGAGCGTTGCAAACTCTTCACCGGCTTGCGTAGTCCAAGCCGTGTCCGGCTTCCACGGCTCGTTCGGCGGAGGCTGCGGCTCTTCGATCTCTTCTTTCGTTGGCGAAAGCCACGCGTATACGCCAACGCAAACCGCAACCGCAACGATCGCGAGCAGAATGATGACGAGCGTATTCATACGCGGATGGAGAGCTGCGCGCGAACGACGTCGAGTGCTGCATCGAGCACCGGATACGGACGCCGCTGCAGCGCGTCGATGAACGCCGTCTCGTCGACGCCGGCTAAATCGTCGAGCGACGTGATCAACATGCGCCGGTAATTCACTTCGGCCTCAGACTCACTGGGAAGCAGCCGCGCAAGTGCGGCCCACGGCAAAGCCGTCGCGAGCGGCGCGTCTTCCAGGCGATCGGCCAGCGCACGCAACTCGGCGGCGTCACACGCGCCGCGCATCACCGCCGCGTCGTTGGTCAACGTCGCTTGCCCCGGCTGCAGAGCCGCCAGTAAGGTCACAACCCCGGCGCGCGTCGCGGCATTCTCGAGATCGCGCGGCGCGATAACGTAGTGCGGCAGCCGCAGTTTGATGAAGAGGCGATCGAGCGTTTCATGCAGCGTGCCGCGCACTTCTTGCAACGCAGCTTCGGCTGCCGGTCCGGCCTCATCGGGGAAAAATGCACGCAATGCAAACAGGTGCGTCGCCAAGCCGCCAAAGCGCGCCTCCGCCAGAAACTTCAGCGTCCGCGTTAAACGTTCGCTATCGAATGCCGTGACGGTTTCGATTATTTGCGACTCACCGTCGTCGCCGATATGTCCGTTGCCGCTGGATGCGAGCGAGAGAACCGACATAGCCGCGCCTTCAACGCGACCCACCGGCATGGCGGGCGGCAACTGCACGAAACGATCGCCGACATCGGGCAGGGCGCGTTGGCCGCCGGAGAACGCCGGACCCAGCATACCGTCCAATCCGAAGGGCAGCCCGGCGATCGCATTGGCAAACGCCGGCGAGCAGCGTACTTTCAATTCGGGCGCGGTGATTTCGTCCACGCGCTCTCCGTCGTACGCCAGACGCGCTAAGCGTACGATCGTTTCGCCGGATGCAAGACCATTGTGCACGACCTCGCGCCACGTGATCGCGGCTTCCACGCCCGGGTCGACGTCACTCAAGATGATGCCTTGCTCGCTGGTTAACGGCGACTGCGCGCCGACGTCGCGCACGGGCAGCTCGTTCACCGTCGTGCTGTTCGGAACGTAAATCAGCTCGTTGAGCGAGTCGACCGAGATCCGGACGCGCCGCGCCGGCCCGTCGCCACCGTTGCGCACGTGCAGCACGAATTCGACTTCGTCGCCGGCATCGGCCACGTCGGCGGGTTCGCTGTGCAGCGTGCCGATGGAGAAATTCGGTTCGGCGGTCGTAACGATCGTCAGCCCCGTCAGTTGCACCGGCAGCATCGCGTCGGCCGTCAGCACGGATTCGATCGTAACCGGGTACGCCTTGGCCAGGCTGCGCAATAAACGGATGCCGAGCTTCGCCTCGACCGTACCGCCCGGACGAATCTCGCCGAACAATAGGGCGGAACGCTCGCGAGTCGCGCCTTCGACGCTCTCCAGGCGCGCTTCGGGCGACACGTACAAGCGCAGCCGCACGTTGTTGGCGATGTCGGTGCCCTCGTTGCGCAATCGCACGTGAATTTCCACGAGCTGATTCGGACGGAACACGTCGTCCTGCGCGAGCTGCAGGTGCGAGGTTTCCGAAGAAAATGCCGGATGCGACTCGACGCGCCAGTTGGCTTCGCCCAGCACGACTTCGCCGGCTTCACGCGCGTGCATCGAAGCCCCCAACCGGATATCACTGCGATTGGCGTACGGCGTGCGCACACGCGCGCGAACCGTCAACCGGCGCGACGTATACGGATCGATCTTCCCTAGGTCGACTTCGTCGCGATCCATTTGCAGCCGCACGGTTTTATCGAACACCCGCACTTCGTCCAGCGCGGGATCCAGCAGCAAATGCAGGCGCGCGTCGGTAGCCGTGGCACTGCCGTCATTGCTCAATGCAATGGTCGCTTCACATTCGTCCGACGGCTGAACTGCGCTGCCGCCCACGCGCATGATGCGATTATGCCGCGCCGAAAACCGCGGCTGCGAACGCACGACCGCGGAGCATTCGAAGTTGCGCTCGCCATCGGGATCCCAGCGGAGTTTTGCGCGAATCGGGAGCGCCGTTCCGTCGGCGATCGGCGATAGCACCGCGCCTTCGGCAATGAACTCGACGCCTTCGCGCGCGCCGATCGATCCAAGATCGAATGAAAGGCTTTCTTTTTTTCGCTCGCGCAGCGGCTGCCCATCGATCCGGAAGCTTCCGCGGACCGGCATCACGTGGTCGGGAAACTCGAGCGAGAACGAAACATTTTCCGCAGCCGTTGTCCCCGCGTTGAAAGCGACCGCGCGAACCGCAATGTGCGAACCCGGCGTCACGTCGTATTCAGGCTCGACCGTAACGCTCGTGCGGTCGTCCTCGAAATCTGCTTTCGCGCGCACCGTCAGACTCGCCGGCTCGACCCCAAACGCTGCGGTTTCCTGCGATGCGATGTTCGCTCGAACCACGATGGTCGTGCCGTCGGGCAGCGGATCGTCGATACGAACGCGATATTGCAGTGTCACGGTCGCGCTCGCCGGCAGCGACGCTGCGGCGATCGGCGCGTGCACGCGATCGAACGAGGCCAAGAGTTCGCGTTCGAATTCGCGTCCGTTCACGCGCGCCGAGTTCGGTATGTAGCTCGTACACTCGGGGATCGGTGCGACGATGACGACGTCATGCGCGCTCGATTCGCCGGCGTTATGCACGCGTACGGTGATATTCGCTTCTCCGCCGGGCGACGCGCCGGCAGCTGCGCCGTGCCGCGTTTCTATCCCGACGTTGGTCAGCGCATTTTCAAGCGCGGGCCGGCTGTGAGCTACCAAGCGCACGACGTTCGATCCGACGGGCGCCAGCTCGAATGCGGCAACGGCGGCTTGTAATTCGACCGTCGACCCATTTTCGATCGCGCCCGCAACGCTGTAAGCAATGTCGATGCGGCGCTCTTCAGCGGGCGCTACGTCGCCGATCTGCGCGCCCGCGCGCGCCAGCAGCGGCGAGCTGCCCTGTTCGTCGTCGAGCGGTTCCTCATCGAGCTTGCCGCTTCCGACGAGATAGACCAAACCTTCGGGAAGATTAAAACGCACGCGCACGCCGGTTGCCGGCGCGCCGCCTTGATTGCGGAACGTGAATGTCGCGCGCACGGTCATCCCAGGTTCCAACTCGCGCTCAGGCGAAACGACGAGGGTTCGTAGACCCTCGGGAAGCGTCGGTGTACCCGGCGCAAACACGTCCGTCAGGGTGCGCATGACCGTTCGCGAGACTTCGCCGCAGGCATAACGGCCCCTTGACGCATTTCTGACCTCTTAGCGAAAGGTTTGCACTGTAAGATGCTCGCAACCAAAGCCGATCGTTTTGCCGAAGCCGTGTCGCGCCTCGGATCGGAAAGCGCCTTCGAAGTTCTCGCGCGCGCTCGGGCGCTCGAAGCACAAGGCAAGCGTGTGGTTCACATGGAGATCGGCGAGCCGGACTTCGATACGCCCGATCATATTAAGGAAGCCGGCATCCGCGCGATTCGCGAAAATCACAGTCACTACACGCCTTCGCAGGGCATTCTCGAATTGCGCGACGTCATCGCGAAGTACGCTTCCAAGTTTCGTCACATCGACCCGTTCAGCGTCGAAAACGTCGTGCTTTCTCCCGGCGCCAAACCGATAATCTGGAACATCCTCAGCGCGATACTCAGCCCCGGCGACGAGTTCGTATATTTCGACCCGGCCTACCCGGCATATGCGTCTTGCGCGAGCTACCTCGGCGCGAAAACCGTCCCAATTCCGCTGCTCGAGGAAAAAAACTGGCGCATGGATCTCGACGAACTGGAGCGGCGCGTTTCAGATCGCACCAAAGCCTTGATGATCAACTCGCCGCATAATCCGACCGGCGGCGTGCTCACCAAGGGCGACCTCGAACGCATCGCGGACATGGCAAAGCGCCACGACTTCGTGGTCATCTCGGACGAGATTTACAGCCGCAATTTCTACGACCGGGAATTTCACTCGATCGCCAGCGTGCCGGGCATGCGCGAGCGCACGATCATCGTAGACGGTTTTTCGAAAGCCTACGCGATGACCGGCTGGCGCTTGGGCTACGCGATCATGGCGCCCGAGTATGCCAAAGTGGTGACGCTCTTCAATAATAATACGTTCTCGTGCGTCGCGAGCTTCGTACAGCAAGCCGGCATCGCCGCGTTGATCGGCCCCGACGAACCGGTGCAGCGCATGAACGGCCTCTTCCGCGAACGCCGCGACGCGATCGTAAACGGGCTGAACAACATCGATGGGCTCGCGTGCAAAATGCCGGAAGGCGCGTTCTACGCGTTTCCCAACGTCACGAAGATTACGTCCGACGATAAAGCGCTAGCGGCATACCTGTTGCAAGATGCCGGCGTCGCGTGTCTAGGCGGATCTGCGTTCGGCCCCGCCGGCAAAGGCTATCTGCGTTTCTCATATGCCGCTTCGCTCGAAGACATCCACTACGCACTCGACCAAATGAAAAAGACGATACCACAGTTTAAGGGCTAGTGTGATTCTTCCCGATCCGCCGGAACCAAAATTCTGGAAGGCCTTGGTAGCGTCGCTCATCATCGCACTGCCCGTCGGCCTTCTCTCTCACGGACTCATTCCTAAGTCACCGCTTTGGCTCTGGCTAGGCTTGGCTGTGCTATTCGCCTTTATGGGCGCGTACAGCATGCATAGGAAGGCGCGATACGACGCATCGGCGCGATGGGGACTGAATTTCGCAGAATTCGATCGAGCAACATACATGCCGCCCAACGTTACGACGCGCGACGACAAATAGGCTAGTGTGCCGGTAATCCTCACTCAGCACTATTCTCCAGCCGATCGCATTTATCAAGACGCCGAATACTCACTTTATCACTATCCTCGGCAATATTTCAGTCGAGTAAGACCGGGTGATAGATTCATTTATTATAGACCGCTCGGAAAAACAACGCCAAGGATCGATTCGAAAACATACTATGGTCATGGCATACTCGGACAGTGCACGCCCGACCCGGTCCGCTCCGATCACAGGTTCGTTGACCTTGTGGCGGAGCCGTTTCCACACTTCGTGCCGATGCTTGACCCATTGGGTCGATATTACGAAACGGAAGACGCGAGTGCACCGCCGTTTCAATCGGCCGTACGCGATATCAGTGAAACGGCTTATTGGAAAATTCTGGCCGCAGCCGACGTGAAAACCACTGGCGTCTCCCTCTTGCCGGACGCTGAACTTATCGCGGCGCAACCCTATGCATTTGCGATGAACGCTCCGCTCGATGAGTTGCGGCAAGTCTCTGAGATTCCGCCGGGCGCCGGTTATAAACCCAAAGGGGATAACCGCGTGAATGTCTATGAATCGGCGGCCTTGCAAGAGCGAGCCCGGGCCGACCATCAGCGCGTTCTGCAGCTGGTACAGCGCGAAGTGCTGAAGCGAGGCGGCACGACCTGGTATAACAACAACATAGATCTTTATGCCCGGCTTGGCGAGACGCTAATGTTAATAGAAGCAAAGAGTCTGGTTGATCTCCGCGCCGCCGTCGATCGTATGAGATATGGAATCGGCCAACTCGCCGATTACGACTATAACTACCGGCACGTTCTGGAGTCGCCACGAAAAGTGCTTGCATTTGGAACTCCGCCCGATGCAACGGTTGGTTGGATCTCTTCGGTGCTAGAGGATCAAAAAATCGCTTTTATTGCAAACCTTAGCGAAGCTCTGGTGCCGCTGAATGAATCCGCCCGCTCTCTGCCATTCATTCAGGGGATAGAACGATGAGAACATCTCTTCTCGCGATTGCCGTCGCTTCGATCTTTCTAACCGGGCAGTCCGACGCCAGGGCGGCGACGTTTCCGGCGCCAGTCGAAGGCACGTACACGATCCCGAACTTCAAGTTCGACGATGGCGAAACGCTGCCGGAGCTCCGCATTCACTATTACACCGTCGGGACGTTGCGTACCGATGCGCAGGGAAGAACGAACGCCGTCCTGATCATGCACGGCACGGGCGGCTCAGGAAAACAATTCCTCGCGCCACCGGAGCGTTTTGCGGGGATTCTCTTTTCGCCCGGCGGCCTGCTCGATGCGAGCAAGTATTTCATCATTCTCCCGGACGACATCGGCCACGGCCAATTGAGCAAACCCAGCGATGGATTGCACGCCAAGTTTCCGCATTACGACTACCGCGACATGGTCACGGCCGAACATGCGCTGGTAACGGATGGCTTGCACGTCAATCACTTGCGCCTGGTGATGGGAACGTCGATGGGCTGCATGCACAGCTGGATGTGGGGCGAGGCGTATTCCGCGATGATGGACGCGTTGATGCCGCTAGCGTGTCTTCCGATTCAGATTTCGGGGCGCAACCGGGTTTGGCGCGACATGGAGATGGATCTAATAACGACCTCGCCGGGTTACAACGGCGGGGATTATACAACCCAGCCGTTCGGTTTGAAGGCCGCCAACGATCTCTCATGGTTCGTCGGCAGCGCTCCGCTATACGATCAGTCGATCATGCCGACGCGTGATGCGGCGGACGCATACTTCAAGTTGCACCTTTCGCAGATTCCGGCTGCACTAGATGCCAACGACGAGCTCTACGCGCTCGCGTCCTCGCGCGACTATAACCCCGAAGCATTGCTCGGGACGATCCAAGCTCCCGTAATGGCGGTCAATAGCGCCGACGATCAAATCAACCCGCCGGAACTTCACATCGTCGAGCGCGCAATCGGCAAAGTTAAACACGGACGCTTCGTGCTTTTGCCGATTACGCAGCAGACCCGCGGACACGGCACGCACGCCCTGCCGCTCGTGTGGGACAAATACCTCGGCCAGCTACTGTCGGGGTCGGCGCACTGACGGCGCGAGCTTGATGCCAACCGTTACGCCAAGTACGAAAAGCAGCGCGATTCCAATACCTGCAATAACGTAGAACATCCAAGCAAAGCGGCCGTGCGAGATTACCGTCGCGACGGTCACCAGGACCAGCAACGTCAGTAAGAATCTTAGAAAAACCTCGGCGGCGTTCTCCGCATTATCGCGCATAAAGGTACGTTGCCGTTGCAAGTGCGCCGTTGATTTGGCCGGTCACGCGGCTGGAGTCTTGGCCGTGCGGTACGGCTAGATTGTTTAGATAGAAGCAAAATGCGACGTGCCGTCCCGATGCGGTCGTCATGTAGCCCGCGAGGCCTTTGCCCGAAACGAGCGACCGCTGGTTGAGCATGTCGCCGGCGCCCCACGTTCCGGTTTTCGCATGCACCTTGTCGCGCGCCGGGGAGTTATTTGCAATGTTGAACAGCGTCCCGTCGACGCCGAGAATCGGCAAAGCGCTGTACAACGTCGCAAAATAGGGCTGCGTGCGGAGATAGGCGAGATAGTGCACCATAAACTGCGGCTGAATGAACGCATTTCCGCCAAGGCCGTCGTTCTGCACGATTTGACTCGTGTCCAAACCGGCGCGCTGCAGAAAAGCGCGCTCCAGATCGAACCCGGCGCGCAGCGTGTGTTTCGGCGACCACAGATACGGCATGATCGACGCGTGGAGATTGTCGCTGACTTTGAGCGTGACTTTGACGTCTTGACTTAACGGCGGCGACACGTGTATTGCAATGATGTTGGAACCGATTTCGGATGAAGCCGGCCCGCTATTGGCAACCGCAGTTTGCTCCACACTAATGCCGCGCGCTTGCAGTGCAGCCGTTAGCGCAACTTCGGCGAAGCGCCGCGGTGATGGCACGTCGTACGCGTAAAGAATCGAAGGCCCGCCGGCCGGGAGCGAGCCCGTTATTGTGACGGTTCTTATCCCCGCCGCGTCGGCTTGCCCGTCCGGAACAGCGATCGTGCGGTCCGAATGCGCGGCGCCCGTTGTTGCATAGTTGACGAACGTTACGTACTGCGTTTGGGGCGACACCGCTATCGTGACCGTATCTCCGGGCCGAGCTCCCGGCTTCAGGGTCACGTCGACGATATTGTCGTTCACCACGATCGGTGAAACAACGACTCCCGTTCCGGATTCGGGGTAGCCGCCCGCGTACAGTGAGTCGTCCACGATAACCCGGCCTGTTATGTTTTTGACGCCGCGCGCCGCGATTTGCGCGGCAAGGTCGTCAATCACGGCGAGCGGATTGCCCGGAACCGCTTTCGTGTCGGGCGAACCGTCGTACGAATGATCCTCATTTTCGAACGAGAGCGTGCCGTCGGATTGTATGCGCCCCGACAAGTTCGGATCGCCTGACGCCAACAAGACGACATCGCCTTGCAGCTCGCCACTTGGAGAGATCGGACCGGTCCGATAGACATTTGTGCGAAAGACGTAATCCGGACCGAGGATCGCGAGCGTGGTGCCTTCGGTCAGCAGTTTGGTCGTGGATGCGGGGACGAAAAACCGCTGCGCGTCGCGTGCGTACACCATCTTGCGCGCATCTACATCGTAAATCGCAATCCCGAACTGCGTGTGGGGATAACGGTTTACGATCGCCGCTAGCGCGGCCGGCAACGAAGGCTTCGCAATGGCCGCCGGCGCCGAGATCCCTAACGTGCAACAGCACAAGGCCGCAAGAATAAGTGTGCGCTTCATAGGTGGCCATCGGTTCGCTCGGCGACGGCGGAATTCCGGGTCAGGACGGCGCAATAGGCCGCATGGCGGATTGGAGGGCGCGCACCGAGGGCGCCAAGGTCGTCAAATCGATCTGTCCTTACTGCGCGGTCGGGTGCGGCCAAAACGTCTACGTCAAAGACGAGAAGATCGTTCAAATCGAAGGCGATCCCGACAGCCCAATTTCCCGCGGGCGTCTGTGCCCAAAAGGCGCCGCCAGTTTGTCTCTCGTCACAAATCCGCTGCGCGAATACAAGGTAAAGTACCGCCGCCCGTTCGGCACGCATTGGGAAGAGCTGCCGCTCGAGCGCGCCATGGAGATGATCGCCGACCGCGTGCTCGAGACGCGGCGCGACACATGGGAGAGCACCGACGGCGAGGGCCACACGCTCAACCGCTGCTACGGGATCGCGCATCTCGGCGGCGCGACGCTCGACAACGAAGAGAATTACCTGATGAAAAAACTCTACACGGCGCTGGGCGTCGTGCAGGTTGAAAATCAGGCTCGAATATGACATAGCTCGACGGTTCCCAGTTTGGGAACCTCGTTCGGACGCGGCGGAGCGACGACGTTCCAGCAAGACCTGCAGAACTCGGACTGCATCCTCATCATGGGATCCAACATGGCGGAGAACCATCCCGTCGGATTTGCGTGGGTGATGGAAGCGCGCGAACGCGGCGCGAACATCATCCACGTCGATCCGCGCTTCACGCGCACCAGTGCGATGGTAAATCTGCACGTGCCGATTCGCCCCGGAACCGACACCGCGTTCTTGGGCGCTATCATCCACTACATTCTCGAAGGGGACCGGGCGTTTAAAGAATACGTCGTCAACTACACGAACGCGCCGGTGATCCTGCGCAATGACTTCAAAGATACCGAAGAGTTGGACGGTTTCTTCTCCGGCTGGCATGAGGATCAGAAAGGCTACACGTTCGAGAGCTGGCAGTACGAAGGCGTCGATGGCGAGCCGCCGCATATGGACAAGACACTGCAAGACCCGCGCTGCGTCTACCAAGTACTCAAGCGCCACTACGCGCGTTACACGCCCGGGACAGCCGCGCAGATTTGCGGGATCGATGCGCAGCAGATAATCGAAGTCGCCGAAGCGCTGTGTGCCAACAGCGGACGCGAGCGCACCTCGGCGATTTGCTATTCCGTGGGCTGGACGCAGCACACGGCCGGCGCGCAAACGATCCGCGCTGCTGCGATCATCCAATTACTGCTCGGAAATGTCGGCAGACCGGGCGGCGGCATTCTCGCGCTGCGCGGCCACGCCTCGATTCAAGGTTCGACCGACATTCCGACGCTTTTCAATCTCTTGCCCGGATACATTCCGATGCCGCACGCGCTCGCGCACGACAATCTCAAAGATTTCATCGAAGCGGAGGGCGCCAAGGCCGGCGCTTGGGGCAACATCGACACGTACATGGTCAGTTTGCTCAAAGCGTGGTTTGGCGAGCACGCAACGAAAACGAACGATTTCGGGTTCGACTTGCTGCCGCGGATCAACGGCGATCATTCGACCTATCGCAGCATCATGGGCATGCTCGACGGCAGCGTCAAAGGCTTCTTCTGCATCGGGGAAAATCCGGCGGTCGGTTCGGGCAATTCCGGGATGCACCGCCGCGCGCTTGCAAATCTCGAGTGGCTGGTCGTGCGCGACTTCAACGAGATCGAGAGCGCGTCGTTCTGGTACGATGCACCCGAAATCGAGTCGGGCGAACTGCGCACCGAGTCGATTAAAACCGAAATCTTTTGGATGCCGGCTGCCGCGCACACGGAAAAAGACGGTTCGTTTACCAATACGCAACGGCTCTTGCAGTGGCGCGACAAAGCGGTGAAGCCGCAAGGCGAGGCGCGCTCGGAGCTGTGGTTCTACTATCACTTGGGAAAACGGATCAAGCAAAAGATCGCGGAGCAAACCGAGCCGCATTCCGATCCAATTCGCTTCTTGAGTTGGGAGTATCCGGAGTCAGGCGAGACTCGCGAACCCAGCGCGGAGGCGGTGCTGCGTGAAATCAACGGTTGGGACTCCCACGGCAAAGCGCTTTCTGGTTTCGGCGAGTTGAAAGCTGACGGCAGCACGGTGAGCGGCTGCTGGATCTATTGCGGCTGCTATAAAGATGAACAGAATCAAACGGCGCGGCGCAAACCGGGCAACGAACAGAATTGGGTCGCACCGGAATGGGCGTGGGCGTGGCCCGCCAACCGGCGCATTCTCTATAACCGCGCGTCCGCGGATCCGCAAGGCAAGCCGTGGAGTGAACGCAAGAAATATGTCTGGTGGGACGAGCAAAAGAGTGAGTGGACCGGGTTCGACACGCCCGACTTCGCGAAAAACAAACGTCCGGATTACGTTCCGCCAAACGGCGCGAAAGCCGACGATGCGATTGCCGGCGGGCAGCCGTTCATCATGCAGGCCGACGGCTTGGGCTGGATCTTCGTGCCCACCGGCATCGTCGACGGTCCGCTGCCGGTGTACTACGAACCGCACGAGTCGCCCGTGCGCAACCTCTTGTATTCGCAGCAAGCCAACCCGTGCCGCCAGCAATTTCCGCGCACGTTCAACGAATCGAACCCTTCGCCGAGCGAGTCGCACGGCAATGCGTTTCCTTTCGTGCTGCATACGTATCGCTTGACCGAACATCACACAGCGGGCGCCATGAGCCGGTCGGTTCCGCATTTGAGCGAGCTGCAGCCGGAATTCTTCTGCGAGGTGAGTCCCGAGCTCGCGCGCCTGCGCGGTTTGATTCATGGCGATTGGGCCACGATTTTTACATCGCGCGCGGTGATCGAGGCGCGCGTTATGGTGACCGGCCGCGTTAAACCCATGACCATCCAAGGCAAAGAATTCCATTCCGTGGGACTGCCCTATCACTGGGGATCGCGCGGAGTCGTCACAGGCGATTCCGCCAACGACCTCTTGCAGATCACGCTGGAGCCAACCGCGCACATCAATGAAACCAAAGGTTTGACCTGCGACATCGTACCTGGACGGCGGCCCCGCGGCGAAGCGGTACCCGCTTTTCTGAATGACGTGCGCCGGCGCGCGCACATGGACAGCGGCACGTGAGCGACCGCATGGGCTTCTTTACCGACACCACACTCTGCATAGGCTGCAAGGCCTGTGAAGTTGCGTGCAAAGAGTGGAACCAGCTGCCGAGCGACGGTTACGAGTTCACCGGCGAATCGTACGACAACACCAAGGAGTTGAACGGCAACAGCTGGCGGCACGTCGCGTTCATCGAACAGCTCGGAAAAGAGCGCGATACTTCCCGGTGGCTCATGGAATCCGACGTCTGCAAGCATTGCACCCATGCGGGCTGCCTCGACGTGTGCCCCACGGGCGCGATCATTCGCACGGAATTCGGCACGGTCGTCATTCAAGACGACATTTGCAACGGTTGCGGATACTGTGTCGTCGCCTGTCCGTTCGGCGTGATCGGCGAAAAACAAGAAGACCATACGATGGGCAAATGCACGCTGTGTTACGACCGGCTGAAAGTGGGCGAGCAGCCGGCGTGCGCGAAGGCGTGCCCAACCGAGTCGATCCAGTTCGGCGTCGTCGATGAGCTGCGCGAACGCGCCGAAAAGCGCTTAGCGAACGTTCAAGCGCGCTTTGAAGGCGCACAGCTCTACCTCAACGATCCCAACGACGGCGTCGGCGGAGGCGGGTCGCTCTTTCTTCTGCTCGACAAACCCGAAGTCTATGGGCTTCCGCCCAACCCAATCGTGCCGACAAAAGATCTGCCGCTGCGCTGGCGTACCGCCGGCATCGCTGCGGCACTTCTGTTCGGCGCAGTCGTACTTTGCGCGGCGGCACGCGAATGACCCAGGGCTACTACGGCCGGCCGATCGTCAAACCGCCGGCGTGGACGGACTTGATTCCGACCTATTTCTTTGCGGGCGGACTAGCGGGTACGGCTGCGTCGCTCGCGTTCGCCGAACGCACCGCAAAAAACGATCGCCTGGCGCGGACGCTGATACTCGGCGCCGCCGCCGGCTGCGCGGTCAGCGCCTTTTGCCTGATCGCCGATCTAAAAAAGCCGGAACGCTTTCTGCACATGCTGCGCGTCGTCAAACCGACGTCGCCGATGAGCATCGGCGTCTACATTTTCTCCGCGTTTAGCGGATCGGTTTTTATCGCAGCGGGTTCCGAAGTGACGGGGATCGCTCGCCCCGCCGGACGTTTCTTCGAAGCGTTCGCCGGCCTCATCGGACCCGTCATGTCCGTCTACACCTCGGTGCTCGTTGGCGACACCGTCATGCCCGCCTGGTATCTGCCGCGCAAAACGCTGCCGGCACTCTTCGCAGCCACATCGGCTTCCGGCGCGGGCGCTTGGGGTTTGCTCTTCGCGCCGGCGCGTTCAAACGGCTCGGCGCGACGGCTCGCAATTCTGGGCGGGACAGCGATGGTCGCTGCATTGCAAGCGCTGCATCACGAGCTCGGCCCGAAGCAAGTCGAGGCGTACACGACGGGAGAGGCAGGGAAGCTCGCGCGGAGCGCTCGCGTCTTGAATGTCGGCGGCATCGTCTGCGCGACGCTGGCAAAGAATTCGAACGCGCTTTCGAAGATCGCGGGCGCGCTCTTGCTGGCAGGCGGCCTCACGGAACGTTTCGCCGTCTATCGCGCGGGCTGCGCTTCGGCGAAAGATCCGAAGTACGTACTAGAAGCGCAGACGCGCCTAGGCTAATTTCATCGCGCGTTTGACGTCGCGCAGCGTTTCCGCGGCGAGCTCACGAGCGCGCGCGGTACCCTCGGCGATGATGCTTTCGACATGCGATATATCGGCCGCAAAAAGCGCGCGCCGCTCGCGCAGCGGGCGTAAAAATTCGTTCAGCGCTTCGGCGAGGTCGCTCTTGTCTTGAACGCAGCCCAACGCTCCGGAGCGGCAGTCGCGCTCCACGATCCCAACGTGCTGCGGTTTAACGAACTTCCACAACGCAAAGACGGGACAGATTTCGGGACGGCCGGGGTCATTGCGGCGGACCTTCAGCGGATCGGTGACCATGCGCCGGACTTTTTCCGTGGTCGTAGCCTCGTCGTCGCTCAAGAGGATCACGTTGTCGTAGGACTTGCTCATCTTGCGGCCGTCGATGCCGGGCACGTTAGGAAATCCGGAGAGCATTGCCTTCGGCTCTACTAATATCGTTTCGCCGCCGCCGTAAAGATAGTTGAAACGGCGGACCACTTCGCGCGCGAACTCCAGATGCGCGACCTGGTCTTTGCCGACCGGCACGAATTCGCCGCGAAAAATCGCGATGTCGCAGAGCTGCAGCAGCGGATAACCCAGAAAACCGTAGGTGGCGATCTCCGATCCCAGTTCTTCGATCTGGCCTTTGAAAGTCGGTACGCGTTCGAGCCACGAGATCGGCGTGATCATCCCAAGCAAGACTTCCAGCTCGGAGATTTCGGGCACGCCGGACTGCAGGTAGAACGTCGACTTCTGCGGATCGACTCCGGCGGCAAGCCAATCGACGACCATGGAATTGCGCGCGTCGCGAATCGCTTGCGGGTCCGCGAAGCCCGTCGTGAACGCGTGCAGGTCGGCGATCTCGAAAAACGCATCGGCCGTGTCGCAATACTTCACCCACTGCGTCAACACGCCGACGTAATGTCCCAGGTGCAGATTGCCCGTCGGACGCATGCCCGACATCACGCGCGGACGTTTCGCGGTTGCTGCGCTCGCCATCAGAATGCGGTTTGCAGTGAGCCGAAGCGCGTACCTGCCTCGATTTTACGCCGCACGTACTCGCGCGCATTTTCGACGGCGGCAAAAAGCTCGCGCCCGAGTCCCAGTTCGCACGCCAACGAGATCGCGAGAACGCAGCCGGTACCGCGCATCGCACCGGGGAGACGCGTGCCCTCGAATAGCTCGATTCGCGTTGCGGTTGCCAAGACGTCGGCCGGCTCGCCGTCCAAGTGACCGCCTTTTACCAACGCCGCCGAGGCGCCGCTTTTAACAAAACTTTGAGCCGCATGCAGCATTGCGTCGCGATCGCGCAGCGGTTTTGAATGCAACAACAGCGCGGCTTCCTCCAGATTCGGCGTTACAATGACCGGTAGGCGCAACAACCGGTCGCGAAGTTCGTCTACATATGCGGCGTTCGTCCATAGCGCTTCGCCGGTCGATGCGCCGAGGACGGGATCGACAACGACCGGAGTTGCCGCACGCGAACCTAAGAAATCGGCGACGACGCGCACGTTTTCTCCCGCTATCAACGATCCGATGCGAAAAGCGGCGATTTCCAGCGGAAACGAATCCAGCTGAGCTTGCAAGATGCGCGCCGGGATCGGGAGCACCGCGCTCACGCGGGCCGCGTCTTGCGCGCTGATTCCGGCAACGGCAACCACGTGGCGCACGCCGTACTCCGCGGCGACGCGCGCATCGAGCCCGACGCCGGCGATATTCCAAGGATGCGTCGATCCGATCGACGCGACGATCGTGCTCACGGCGTGCCCCACATTTGAACGAGCCGTTCCGCCGCTTTTCGCGGATCGCTTGCGGACGTAAACGCGGAGATCATTGCCGCCATTGCCACACCGGTTGCGCGAACTGCCTGCAGGTTCTTCTCGTTGACGCCGCCGATCGCGGCAACGGGCAGGGCCGTCGCCGCAGCGATGCCGCGAAGACCCTCGACTCCGATCGGATCGCCCGCGTCGCTTTTGGAGCTCGTTGCGAAAACCGAACCGGCGCCGACATAATCCGCGCCCGCGGCTTGCGCGGCGCACGCTTCCTCGGCCGTCCCGCACGACAGGCCGATCAGCCGGCCACCCAATGCGCGCCGGATCTCGGGAAGGTCCCTGACCTTTGCATCGTCCGGTCCCAAATGCACGCCGTCCGCATCGTAAGTTTCGGCCGCGCGCCAATCATCATTTATAAGGAAGAGTGCATTACAGTCACGAGTCAACGTTCGCAGCTCCGCCGCGTGGGCGGAGACGATCCCGCGCTTGGCTCTGTATTGCACGATCCGTACGCCGCCATCCAGAATCGCGCGCGCGAGCTCGATTGGATCGCGCTCCTCGTCGTTGAGGATCGCATAGATCCCGCGCAAGCCCGTTACTCTGATTCGAGCAACAACTCCGCGATGCGCATGAGGTCGGACTCATCGGCATAGCGAATCTCGATCGTGCCGCCTTGCTGCGATCGCCGCAGCGCGACCCGCGTTCCCAAGCGGCGCCGCAAACGATCTTCAAAGGCGCGATCGTCCGGGGAAGTAGTTCGTGCCGGCGCTTTGCCGGCAGCCGGCGGTGACTGCAGGCGCGCGACGATCCGCTCGAGCGCACGCACGCTCAACCCGTCGCCGGCGACGCGCCGGGCGAGCTGCAAGCGCGCGCTTTCGGGCGCACCCAAGATGGCTTTGGCATGGCCCGCGGAGACTTTTCCCTCCGCAATCAACGCTTTGATCGGCTCGGAAAGCGTGAGAATGCGCAGTGCATTGGTGACCGATGGCCGGCTCTTTCCTAAGCGTGTCGCGACCTGCTCTTGCGTATAGCGGTGCGTCTCGATCAGATCGGCGATGCCGGCGGCTTCTTCCAGCGCATTGAGATCTTCGCGTTGCAGGTTCTCGACAATCGCGACTTCGAGGCTTTCGCGATCGTCGCTGCGGCGAACGATCGCCGGTATATTGGGGCGCTGCAGCCCCGCGCACGCGCGCCAGCGCCGCTCGCCCGCAATCAGCTCGTAAGAATCGCCGCGTTCGCGCACCAGGATCGGCACGAGCACGCCATGCTCGGCAATCGAGGCTTGCAATTCACCCAAGCCTTCGGCGTCAAAGTTCTTGCGCGGCTGGTGCGGATTCGGCCGAATGCGATCGATCGGAATTTCGCGGATGCCTTCGGCCATCGAAGCCGGCGCGGCGGTTCCGCGCGCATCGCCGAGCAGTGCACCCAGCCCGCGGCCTAAACCGCGCTTCGGCGCGCTGCTCATCGCGCGAGCGCTCCGGCTTGCGCGGCGAGCATTTCGCCGGCCAGCGACATGTAGGCTTGCGCTCCGCGCGACTTCAGATCGAACAGTATCACGGGCTTACCGTACGACGGAGCTTCGGAAAGCCGGATGTTGCGCGGGATCTGCGTCTTGAACATCTGCTGCGGAAAATAGGCGTTGAGCTCTTCGAGCACTTCCATCGCCAGCTTCGTGCGGCCGTCGAACATCGTCACGAGCACGCCGGTCACTTGCAAATCGGGATTGAGCGCTTCTTGCACGCGGCGCACGACGTTAGTGAGCTGCGAGAGCCCCTCGAGTGCGTAGTATTCCGCCTGCACCGGAATGATGATTTCACGCGTTGCGGTCAGCGCATTGATCGTCAGCAACCCCAGCGACGGCGGACAGTCGATCAGCACGAAATCATAAGCGCCCGCAATCGGTCCAACCACGCCCTTGAGGCGGTTTTCGCGCGAAAGCGCCGATACCAATTCAATCTCCGCGCCCGCTAAGTTGATCGTCGCGGGGATGATTTGCAGGCCCGGAATCTCAGTTTCGCACAGCACTTCGTCGATCGACGCAAAATGCATGAGCAAATCGTAAATGTCGCGTTTTATCCCGGTTTTGTTGATGCCCAAGCCGGTTGTCGTGTTGCCTTGCGGATCGAGATCGACGACGAGCACGCGCTTTCCAAGCACCGCTAGCGCCGCGCCGAGATTTACTGTCGTTGTGCTCTTGCCGACACCGCCCTTTTGATTGACGAGTGCGATGATTCGCGACAGTGTGGACTCCTTAGCTCGCATCGCGCTGCGCGTCCAAATACGTTTCGAGTAGCGTTTGCAGCGTGCCGGGCTCGTTACGCTCGGGCTGTTCGGTGACCTGCTCGAAGAGCTCGCGCAACGCCTCGCCGACGCGCGCGTCGCCCGCAAATCCCGGCGCCGCCAAGCCTTTGCGAACCATGGCCGCGATCACGTCGCTTCCGCTAATCCGCAGATCGGCTACGGAAAACGCCGGTTCGCGGGAAACTTCGGCATAGACGCGCGCCTGGAAGCGCTCGTTGGAATCGTCGCGCTTGGGCAAACCGCTGCCTACGATGTCGGCCGCGCGCACCGCGAATTGCCGGTCGAGATTGCCCGGGCCGATGCGCCGGATAAGCCGCCGCAAGGCGGGATCCGAAAGCTCCGGATCGCCCACATACATGTGCTGGCGCACCAAATGCTCCACACCGTCAATCACCTCGTTTGAAAAGCGCAAACGCTCGAGCATGTCGCGCGTCATATCCGCGCCGGTTTGCTCATGCCGGTAGAAATGCGGCCCGTCCTTGGTGCGCGGTTTGCCGACGTCGTGCAGAAGCGACGCCAAGCGCACGATCACGTCACCCGGAGGGGACGCGTCGACCGTCGCCAGGCTGTGACGGTAGCAGTCGTAAGCGTGCCATTGGTTCTGCTCGACTCCGACGCCCTCGAGCAATTCGGGCCAAATGTGAGCCAGCACGCCGGTTTCGCGCAAGAGTTCGATGCCAATCGAGGGCTTGCGCGCCAGCGTGAAGAGTTTGGTGAATTCGTCCGCCATGCGCTCGGCCGAAACCGTTGCGATGAGGGCTGCAGCTGCATTCATGGCGGCGCGCGTTCGTTCCGTCGGCTCGTATTCAAAACGTGCGGCGAACTGAGCCGCGCGCAACATGCGCAACGGGTCTTCTTCAAAGGTCCGATCGCCGAGAATGTCTATGCGGCGGGCACGAATGTCGGCTTGGCCGCCGTGCGGATCGAATATCTCACCCGAGGGCAATGCGCGCGCGATCATATTCATGCGAAAGTCGCGCCGGCCGAGGTCCTCTTCCAGCGAAACGTCCGGGCCGCTCTCAACGTGGAAATCACGATGGCCCGCCCCGGTGGAGCGCTCGCGGCGCGGGAGCGCAATATCCACCGTAACGCCTTTAGCGGTTACTTTTAGAATCGAGAAAGAAGCTCCAACGAGGTCGACGCGCCCGAGGGCCTTTAACCGGTCCTCCAGGTCCGACGCGGGCACGCCGGCCACGACATAATCCAGGTCCTTAAGGTCCACATCGGCGCCTTCGATCTCGCGCCTAAGCTCGTCGCGGACGCGCCCGCCGACCGCAAAAAGCGAGTTCGGCGGCAAGGCGGCAGCCAGGGTCTGATCGATCTCGGGTAGGTTGGGCATCGCGATTATGAGAGTATCACGTCCGACGAATTATACTGCACACAAGAAAGCGGAAACGCACCCGCAAAGTCGGCTAACAGTGAAAGACCCAGAGTCCCCTTTCGAGGGAACGCTCCGAGGCTGCGGCGTGGTGACAGCCATCGTCCTGGGCGTGATCGTCATCCTGTCTTTGCTCATCGAGCACTATTGCGTAAATCACCCGTGCGTGCCGTAAGCGGCCTTTAGCTTGATATGAACCAAATGTTCCCCGGGGAACATTTAGCCGCCGAGCGGCCGCTTAGCTACCATGCCCGGGCGCCGGGGAAAGCGGTCCGGCGTGGGGCCCGTCTTCCGGACTAGCAGTAAGCGCCGGCCACGGTCGAGCGGCATTTCCGATTCCAGGGTGCAGCCGAGGGCCGTGGCGGCGGCCTCCAGCAAAGCCGTCTCGATAGGTTCCGGCGCGCCGCGCTGGAGAATCGCCAGCCCTCCGACGGCCAGGAACGGAGCAACAAGCTCGAGTGCCGCCGCAGCCGATGCAACCGCCCGGACCGTCGCGCTATCAAAGCGCTCCCGCAGCTCGGGATCCCGCCCGGCGTTTTCGGCCCTAGCGGCAATCGCTCGCGCCGCAGTCAGGCGTAGCGCCCCGATCGTCTCTATCAGGAATGCTGCCTTTTTTGCCGTCACCTCCAACAACACGGTGGCGGATCCCGTAACGAGCGTGATGGGAATCCCGGGCAGCCCGGCGCCGCTGCCGACATCGATATACGGAGAACGAACATACGGCACGATCGTCAGGCTGTCGAGAATGTGCGGCACGAATTGCTCGGCAGTCCGGGCGCCGGTCAGATTGAATTTGGAGTTCGCCGCCAGCACCAATTGCGTATAGTGCGCGAGCGGCTCAACGTATCGCGCCTCAACGCCGCCGGCGGAAAGAAGTCTTTCGGTTTGCTCTACCTCGCCGGTCACGCCGGCTGAACGGCGTCGGCGTAGAGGCTCAAGATCGCGACGTCAGCGGGAGTGACTCCCGGAATGCGCGAGGCCGCGCCCAGAGTAGGCGGACGCCTTGCGCCGAGCTTTTCGCGCGCTTCGCGCGAAAGCGCCAGCAGCGCCCCGTAGTCGAGGCTGTCCGGCAGCGCCGCGCCCTCGCTGCGCGCGGCTTTCTCGATCGCCATCTCTTCGCGGCGCACGTAGCCTTCGATCTTCACTTCGATCGCGACGCGGTCGCCGATACTCTGCGCCATCTCCGGCACGAGCGGAGCAACATCTCCGAACTCGATTCCCGGGCGCCGCAGCAGATCCGAAACGCTCTGTCCGGCGGGGAGCAATTCTCGGCGCAGCTGCCAAACGCCGATGCGCGTGGAATCCATGAGGGTGCGTGCGCGCTTTATTTGCTCGCGCCGCATCTCGAAGCGCTCCCACGCCACATCGCCGGCGAGGCCGATGTCGCGACCGACGCGCGTGAGGCGCGCGTCCGCGTTGTCGTGGCGCAGCAAAATGCGGTGCTCGGCGCGCGACGTCAGCATGCGGTACGGTTCATCCACGCCTTTGTTCACCAAGTCATCGACGAGCACGCCGATGTACGCTTGGCTGCGCGCCAGCCGCAAAGGGTCGCGTCCTTGCGCGGCGCGCGCCGCGTTGATTCCGGCGATCAAGCCTTGCGCCGCCGCCTCCTCATAACCGGATGTGCCGTTGAGCTGTCCGCAATGATAGAGCCCGCCTACGCGGCGCGTTTCAAGCGTGTCGCGCAGCTCCGTTGGCGGTACCATATCGTATTCAACCGCGTATCCCGCGCGCAGCATTTCGCATTCTTCTAAACCGGGCAGCGTGCGCAGCATGGCAAGCTGCACGTCGGCCGGAAGCGATGTCGAGAAACCGCCGACGTACCACGTCGGTTCGTCCCAGCCTTCAGGTTCTATGAAGATCTGGTGCGTCGGATTGTGCGCGAACTTTATAACCTTGTCTTCGATCGAAGGACAATAGCGCGGCCCGATGCCTTTGATCAAATCGAGTCCGTACAGCGGCGAGCGATGCAGATTGTCGCGGACCAGTTGATGCGTGCGTTCGTTGGTTTCTGTAAGATAACACGGCAGCTGCGGACCGGCAAACCGGATCTCGCTGTCGTAGGAAAACATCAATGGAATCGGGCTTGCCGGCTGCATTTTCATGGCGCTCAGCTCGACGCTTGCGCGATCGATCCGCGGCGGCGTGCCCGTTTTTAAGCGCTGGGTTGGAAAACCCGCATTGCGCAACGAATGCGCCAAACCGATCGCCGGCGCTTCACCGAACCGGCCTTCGGCTTGCACGACGTCGCCGCGAAAAGATTTGCCGCCCAAAAACGTTCCGGTTGCCAGCACGACCCGGCGCGCATAATAGCTCGTGCCGCCGGCACATGCGACGCCGCGCATTTCGCCGGCGCTCACGATCAGCGACTCGACCATGGCCTGCTCGATCGCCAGATTCGGCTGCGCGCGCAACGTTTCGATGGCGATGCGTGCATACGCGGGCTTGTCGGCCTGCGCGCGCAACGCCCGGACCGCCGGCCCTTTCGATTCATTCAAAAAGCGTGAATGCAGCGAGCATTTGTCGATGATGCGCGCCATCTCGCCGCCGAGCGCATCGATTTCGCGCACGAGCTGGCCTTTGGCGCTGCCGCCGATGGACGGATTGCACGGGAGCGTGCAGATGCGATCGGGATCGCCGGTCAGCAAGAGTGTCGGAACACCGAGCCGCGCCGAAGCGAGCGCCGCTTCCACGCCCGCATGACCGCCGCCGACGATGATGACGCCGGCATCGTCGCTTCGAATTGCGTCTCGCATGACCGCCCGCTATTGTAGCAGACGGCCGAGGCTTTTAGCTTAGCGCGCTACAGCTGCGGCGGTGCGATTGAGGCCGCGCAGACGGAACGCCAGCCCGATCAAGAAACCGCCGAAGACGATCGCGTAGACGCCGATGATCCATATGACGGCCAGCGCCCCGTTCAACGGCCGAAGAATCAGCAGCACTCCGAACGCGATCGATGCCAACCCCGCCAGCACCCACCACAAATCCCCCGGAAGGTGGCGACGCAGTTCGAACGCGCCGACCAGCTCGAGGATGCCGGTCACCACGGCCCAAGCCGCGATCAGATAGAGCAGCGCGAACGCGGTTATTTGCCAGAAGAAGAATGTGATCGCGCCGACCAGTATCCCGAAGATGCCGACGAAGAGCAAGTGCGCCCAGCGGTTATGCGCTTCGGCCTCTCGCACCGCCCCGATCAGCGCAAAGACGCCGTCGACCAAGGCGTAGGCCCCGAAGAGAAGCACCAGCACAAACAGGGCGATCCCCGGCAGCGCGAGCGCCAAAGCCCCAAAAATCACCGAAGCGACGCCGCGAATCGCAAACGTCCACCAGTTGCGCGAAAGTACGTCAAGCATAGGCCGGGCGTTCGCCGCCCTACTGCTATTTCCCGATGCAGAAGCGAGCGAATATTTGCGTCAGGAGCTCTTCGCCGGCCGCATCGCCGGTGAGGTGACCGAGCGCGGCAAACGCGCGCTGGAGTTCTCCGGCGATCAGGTCGGCCGGCTCGCCCCGCTCGAGCGTCTCGAGGGCTCTATCTAGCGCACCGAGCGCTTCGCCGACGGCATCCAGTTCGAAGAGCGCGGCCAAGTGCGGACGCTCGAGGTCGGGGAGTTCGCCGCCCCAGCCGGCCCGCGCGAGCGCCTTGCGCAGCGCTTCGAGCGTCGCATGATCGTGAACCGAGCCGGTCACCTCGGCGCGGCCGTCTAACTCGCGCGCGCCCGCGTCACCCAAATCGAGTTTGTTGGCGAAGACGACGCGCGGACGATCGGCGGTCAGCGCCAACACCTCTCGCGCTTCGGGGCTTGGCGGCTGCGAGCCGTCGAGCACGACGATCGCGATGCGGGCCTCGGAGAGCGCGCGGCGCGTCCGTTCGATGCCCGCCGTTTCCAAACGATCGGCGTGCCCGCGAATTCCGGCCGTATCGATCAAACGCACCGGCACACCGTCAACCGTAATCGTTTCTTCGATCGTGTCGCGCGTCGTGCCCGGGATCTCCGAAACGATCGCGCGATCTTCGCCCAGCAACGCATTGAGCAGCGACGATTTACCGGCATTGGGCGGGCCGACGATCGCCACGCCCGCGCCTTCGCGGATCAGCCGGCCGGCTTCGCCGTCGCGCTGCAGCCGCAGCAATTCGTTAGTAATCTCACTGAGCGACGATCGCAGCTGCGCGCGATCGGGATCGGAAACTTCGTCCGGAAAATCAATTGCGGCCGCGAGCCCTTCCAAAATCTTCGAAAGGCGCGCGCGCAAAGTGCGCACCTCACGCGCAACTCCGCCGCCCAAATTGGCCGCGGCCGCACGCGCCGCCGAACGCGATTCCGCGGCAATGAGATCAGCGATTGCCGATGCTTCCTGCACGTCCATCTTGCCGTTGAGCAGCGCGCGCCGGCTGAATTCGCCCGCATTTGCGTAGCGCGCACCACATGCCAGCAGCGCGCGCACGACTTCGCGCGCCACCACCGGCGAACCGTGGATCTGCAGTTCGAGCGTATCTTCGCCCGTATAACTGTGCGGCGCGTTCGCGAGGATCGCAATACCGCGATCGATCGCGGCGCCGTTTTCGTCTACGACCGTGCCGTACGTCGCCACGCGCCGCTGCAACTCGCCGTGCGTACGAAAAAGGCGCGCCGCTAACGCACGCACCTTCGAACCGCTGACCCGCACGATGGCGATCGCGCCGACTCCGGGCGGGGTCGCGATGGCGCAAATTGTTTCCTCGTGCGAGGGCATCTCCAACCCCGAGTTACTTCGGAAAAATGACGACTCGACGCTCGGGTTCGACGCCTTCGGACTCGGTGCGCACGTATGTGTTCTCGGCGAGCGCGATGTGGACGATCTTGCGTTCCGACGGCAGCATCGGTTCCAGCTTTTGCGGAGTTTTTTCGCGGATGCAGCGCTCGAGCGTCATCAGCGCAAGATTTTTCAACTGGTCGGCCCGGCGCGCGCGATACCCTTCGGCATCGATCGTGTAGTATCGCCGGTTGGTTTTCACGCCCGCGTTCAGAATGTTGTTGAAGACCAAGTTCAAGGCTTCGAGCGTATTGCCGTGGCGTCCGATCAGCATCGCGAGATCGGGGCCGGTCACTTCAAAATACTCGCCTTCGGGCCGCGCGAGGTACTCGATCTCGGCGTGCGGCACGCCCATCTTTCCCAGGATCTCTTCGAGCAGATCGTGCGCCGGCTTCGCTTCATCGGGCATGACGGCTTTCGTGCGCTTGCGCGGGGCGGCAGAGGTGCGGCGTCCGTTGGGCGGGCGGCGTCCGCGACTATCGCGGTCGCGGATCTCCGATGGCTGCTGATCTTCGGGCTCGATGTCGTCTTCGAACATTACTACCTTCTTGCGCCTCTCTTTTTCTTTTTGTTTCTGCGCGAGCCGCCGCGCTGCTGCTGGTTACCGACTTCACCGTTGGGATTCGGCAGCGCTTTGCTTTGCGCATCCGCCGGCAAGTCCGTGAGAGCGTGAAAGTCGTCCAGCGCCGAGAGCGGCTGATGATATTTTCCTAACAGATAAAACTGCTGGCCCATCGTGAACAAGTTATAGGAGAACCAGTACAGCACCATCGCCGACGGCCAGTTATAGCGCAGGCCCAAAAAGCCGAGCATCAGGGGCGAAAAGATCGCCATCAGCTTTTGCGTTTGCGCCTGCTGCGGATCGGCCGAAGGCATCGTTGCGTAGCGCGAATAGAAATACATCGAAATCGCGTACAGCAGCAGCAAGATAATATCGGCCGCCGCCAGGTTCGGCGCCAGGATATACGCCTTCCACAAGACCGGCGCAACGTGCTGCGTGAACGGCGCTCCGATCCACAGCCAGTGTTCGTTCTTGTAAAGATCCTTGTGCGCCCACACCGCGTAGTACACGCTTATGATGATCGGGTACTGAACGAGCATCGGCCAACAGCCGGCGAGCGGGTTGGCGCCGTGCTTGCGGTAGAGCTCCATCGTCTCTTTTTGGTAGCGCTGGGGATCGCTCTTGCCGTATTTTACTTGCAGAGCTTTCATCTGGGGCGCGAGCTTCTGCATCTTGATCATCGACATGAACTGCTTGGTGTTCAGCGGCCAGGAGATCAATTTGAAGCCCAGCGCGAAGATCACCAAACTCCATCCGCGGCTGTGCACGACCGAGTTGATCGCGTTGAGGATCGCGGTGATGCCGTTGACAATCGGATCGAGCCAAGACGTGGCTAGGATGAAGTGCAAAGGTTACCTTTCAGCCGGGACGGGATCGAAGCCGCCGGGATGCCACGGATGACAGCGCGCGACTCGGCCCGCAGCGAGCTTGCCGCCGCGCAGCACGCCGTGCTGTGCGATCGCTTGCGCAGCGTACTCCGAACAACTCGGATAGAAGCGGCATGCGGGCGGAAGAAAAGGCGAGACGACGACTTTGTATGCGCGCAGCGCTACGACGAAGATGTTTCGCATCACGCCAGCACGCGCGCGAGCTCGTCGTGAAGATCGCGGTACGAAGCGGCCGCCGTCGAGGGACGCGCGACCACGAGCAGCCGCAGTTTCGGATCGGACGGGATGAGCTCGTGCACGCAGGCCGCGATGCGGCGTTTCACTTTATTGCGAATGACGGCTTTGCCGACCGTAGTCGAAACGGTAATACCCACGAGCGGGCGTTCGCCTTGGGCTGCGCCTTCGCCGCGGTAAATCGTAAAATTCGGGGTAGCCGTCCGCCGGCCGCGCTGCCGCAGGCGGGCGAAATCCGCTTGACGGCGCAGGCTGGCAAAGCGTCGCATCAGACGCTGAGGCGCTTGCGGCCCTTCCTCCGGCGCGCGGCGATGACGCGGCGGCCGTTTTTGGTGGACATGCGCTCGCGAAAGCCGTGGACGCGCTTGCGCCGGCGGTTATGCGGTTGGTAGGTCCGCTTCATGTATGGATCTACTCCTGGGAGCGTGCCGCGGATGCACCCGCCGGCACAGCCACCTAGTATAGGACCACGGTGGCCGCAGCGTCAAGCAAAGT
>Ga0207416_1000608_pt1 | contig 58188 bp, 54 predicted proteins | sample PaiPotPPM11metaG_FD_184107 | JGI IMG/M metagenome (GOLD analysis project Ga0207416, IMG submission 184107) | Iron sulfur acid spring bacterial and archeal communities from Banff, Canada, to study Microbial Dark Matter (Phase II) - Paint Pots PPM... ... | reverse complement strand
CGCTTCGAATCGGGTCTGATCGCCGACATCGCGGCGCCGGATTTGGAGACCCGCATCGCGATTCTGCAAAAGAAGGCCGCGCCCGAAGGTCTCTCTCTGCCGAGCGAGGTTGCAATGCACATCGCGCAGAACGTTTGTTCGAACGTGCGCGAGCTGGAAGGATGCCTGACCCGGCTGGCCGCCCTTGCCTCAGTTACCGGCTCGTCGATTACAATCGAGTTTGCGCGCCAAGCCCTGCGAGACCTGATTCGAACTTATGACGCCAAACCCGACATCGAGGCTATTCAACGGGTGGTTTCGGATTGCTTTCATATTCGCCTGGCGGATCTTCAATCGAAAAAACGCACGCAGCGTATCGCGTTCTGCCGGCAGGTTGCGATGTATCTGTGCCGTAAGATAACCAGCAACTCTTTTCCCAGCATAGGCGAGCATTTCGGCCGCGACCATTCTACCGTCATCCACGCCTTCAATTTGATCGAACGCCGAGTTAACAGTGATTCGGCCTTTCGGTTCTCAATCGAAAAGATTGAACGCGGATTGAAGAACGCCCCGGCGAGCGCCAACCGATATGATGGCGATGGACAATCTTTTGGGCAGGCGAGGAGATAACCGCTCCTTCGCCGATATCGAGGCTTGGGAATTACCCTGAGCGCCGGCGGCGGCTGTGACTGGGATTCTCATATACCAGAAATCACGAATGAGAGCCCCGAGACGGATCATGATTGCCCACTTATCGAGCCTTCCATTCTTATCGGCATTGCCGCAAAGGTTCCTGAAGATACAGCAAGTATACGGGACCTCGGCGCATGGCAGTGACAAAATTTGATCCACAATCGATCTAATCCAACCGCGGCGTTGGAGTTATAGCTATACCAGCAATACCGGAGCGACATGCGATGAAAAGGCTTTATTCGATTCTCGGTGCGATTGCCATCGCCGCGACCTCGGCCGGGATCGGATTGACGCAGATGGCACGTTCGGCCAAAGCGCCCATCCCGCATCAGGTAGTGGTGTCGGAAGACGTGCTCAATCCCTGATCGGCGAACCCGAGCACGATTTTCATCAGGCGGCTTCGCTCTTCACCCAGGGCGACCATCAGGGCGCCGCATCCGAGATTCGCGCCAGCGCGGCCCTGCTGAGCCTCGAGGCCGGGCGGGGGGGTGCCGAAAACCGCAGCGGACTTTCATCGTCGGCGGCCGAACTCAACGATCTCGCGGCCAGAGTTGAGCGCGGCGACGTCTCCTCCCGAAGCGAGCTCAACCTCGCGTTCGCGCGCGCCGACCTCGCACTTGCCGCGCATTACCGCGGTATGGCTGACAACGCGCTCGCGAATAAGGAACATGACAACGCCGGCCGCTGGCTCAAGGCTGCCGCCGATTCGGTCGACGACGCAGCAGGCTGGGCCGGGCAAGAGCGTCCAACGGCGCAGGTTGAGGCCCGGGACCAGGTACATGCGCTCGAGGCCAAGATCCGAAATGGCACCAACTGGAGTTACGACGAAGCAAAGAAGGGTGTCGGTTATCTTGGCAGCCAGATCCAGTACCTCGGGGCTCAGATGCAGACGCTGGGCAGCTCGCCGACGAGCGGCAACGCCGAGAAATGAGATTCCACCGCCGATTTCCGCATGTGCTCGGCTCGGCAGCTTCCGTCATGGGCAGCAGTCTACCGAGGGCAGCTCCTGGGGGCTGAGAACGGCGGTTTCGCGGCCGGTAGTTGTTGGTTGGCAATCGGTCTGGGGCGGAGCACCATTGCACGAAGATCGTCGATGACGAGACGGCCGTCGATCTAGCAGCTCAGGATCCGATCCGGTCGTGGTGGAACGCGGTTACTGCTCGAGCGTGAAGCTTAGGCTTATTATAGACCGCGAATTCGACGACCTTTTGCAGTCTCACCCGCGCCCGGATTGCTGATCGCTCCGCGGTCTGCAATGGATGTGACGGTTACCCAATCAGCTATTGCAATTTATGATGTCGCGCACTGCTCCTATTACGTCGGATGCATCGCCATTAGTCATACTCGGGTAGATGGGCAATGACACGATGCGTTCGTACGCGTATGAAGCGTTGGGAAAGTCCTGCGGCTGGTAGTGATAAGTACTTCGGTAATACGGATGCAAGTGCAAAGGAATGAAGTGAACACTCGTGCCGATATTGCGCGAGCGCATCATCGCAACAAATTCGTGGCGGCTGATGCGGAGCCGTTCCAACTCAAGCCGTATCGGATACAGGTGCCAGGCATGCTCGACGCCGTCGCGGACCACGGGCGTTGCCGCCTCGTCAAGAGTTGCAAGGCCTTGGTCATAAATGCCCGCGATTCGGCGCCGCGCTTCCCGCATGCGGTCACATTTCGCAAGCTGGGCGAGCCCCAAGGCCGCGGCAATGTCGGTCATATTGTACTTGAAGCCGGGAGCGACAATTTCGTAGTACCATGAACCTTCGGCCCGGTACCTTTTCCAGGCATCCTTGCTGATGCCGTGCAAACTCATTGTGCGAACGCGCTCGGCGTATTCTGAGTTACCGGTGGTCACCATCCCACCTTCGCCAGTGCAAAGCGTCTTGGTCGCGTAAAATGAAAAACAGGCAAGATCTCCGACGGTACCAACCATTTGTCCTCTGTAACTGGCAGGCAACGCATGGGCCGCGTCCTCGATCACGTGGAGCCGATGGTTCCGCGCAATTTCGGTGATTCGATTCATCTCGCATGGATGACCCCCATAATGCACCGGAATGATCGCACGGCTTCGGGGGCTAATCGCCCGTTCGAGGCTGGCCGGATCGATGTTGAGCGTATCTGGTTCGCAGTCGACCAGGATCGGGCGTGCCTTGAAGTAATGCACCACCTCCGCGGTCGCCGCAAACGTCATGGTTGGAACCAGCACCTCATCGCCTTCCCTAAGGCCGATCGCGTCAAGCGCAAGATGAAGCGCAGCCGTACAGGAGTTGACCGCTACAGCATGAGCGGCGCCCACGTAGTTGGCGAAGGCGTTCTCAAACTCATGTGCTCTCGGGCCGGTCGTCAGCCATCCCGACCGCAGAGTCTCCACCACTGCGCTTATTTCTTCGTCGCCGATATCGGGCGTGTGAAACGATAGAAAGCTGGTTCTCACGACGCGCACCTAGGGGCCGAGTCAACTCTTCTCTCGCGACACGTTCAATCGCCGTTAATCAGCCGATGCGAATCGCTGTTGAAGTGCTGTGTGGAGAATTCAAAGAGTTCAGCATCTTCGAGTGCTTCCATCTGGTGGACCAGGCCCGGCGGCACGTCCATGCACTGACCTGCCGTCATCTCGAATTCGTCGATTACAGTAGAGTCGGCAGAATCCTTGATGCGGACCTGAAGCCGTCCGGAGCGCAGATAGAACGATTCGGTCTTGAGCTTATGGAAATGCAATGAGCATTTCCGGCCTTTGCGGATCTCCAGGATCTTGCCGCAGTACAGACTGTTATTGGCAATCCATATTTCGCGGCCCCAGCCTTTTGGCTCGATGTGAACTGGTTCCCGTGCTCGGGTCATAACGCTATTCCCCCTTTGGGTAGGTCATTGTTGCCTTTTTCGGCATTATGCGTGAACTAGGAGCAACAGTATACCGGCTTGGCGTCTAATTAGCAGCATTAAAGTACTGTTGCGCTTGGCTCCAGCCATTAAAAGCATTCAACGAAGACGCGGTTCAACAGCTAACGTCGCTTCAAGAACGAGGACCAACATCAGCGCTTGAAACCGAATGCTGCGGTAGCCTCATGGCTATTGCCGCTGGAAATGATCGGCGATTACCCGTGCTACGCAGCCAGTTATTTTTTGAGCTGTCGGCAGATGGAGGAACTCATTCGGGCCGTGCGCATTCGCGTGCGGACCGAGTACGCCGGTAATCAGGAACTGAGCCTCGGGAAAACGCTCGCCAAGCATGCTCATGAACGGGATTGTGCCCCCAATTCCCATAAAACCAGGCGGTTTCCCGAACCATTCGCGCGAGGCGCGGTCCAGCGAATGCTCGAGCCATAGCGCCAATGGTGGCGCGTTCCAACCGGCTGAGCCCCAATCTCCGGTGAAGCTGACCTTCGCTCCATACGGCGGATCCGTCTCCAACAATTGCCTCAACGCTTGAGTTGCCGCTTTTGGATTGACCTTCGGCGGAATTCGGAGCGATAACTTCAGTGCGCTCAACGGCCTTAGTACGTTGCCGGCATTGCCCACTGGTGGCAAACCGTCAGCGCCGAGCACCGACAAAGCCGGCCGCCAGTCTCGATTGAGAATCAATTCCGCTAAATCATCGCTGACCGGCCGTGCGCCTTGAACAAACGGAAATTCGTCGCCCATCGAATCACCCAGCGTGGCTGCGGCAGCAGCCGCCTGTTGAACCCGCTCTCCCGGAATTTCAGGATGAAGTTCAGCGGCGAGAAGTCTGCCAGTCTTCTCGTCTTCAATTCGGCTCAGTAGCTGGCGCATAATGCGAAAACTATCTGGGACGATACCACTGTAGCCTGAATGGATTCCTTCGGTGAGAACCTCGACTTTTAATACTCCTCCTACAAGGCCGCGCAGCGACGTCGTACACCAGAGTTGGCTGTAGTTGCCACAGCCGGAGTCGAGCCCAATTACGAGGCTCGGGCGGCCCAGACGTTCCCCGAGTTGTTCCAGGTGGGCCGGCAGATCGGAGCTGCCGCTTTCCTCGCAGGCTTCGATAACCACTACGCATCGCGCATGAGGTTTCGACTCCGCGCGCAGAGCACCGACCGCCGTCAGGCAGGCGAACATCGCATAGCCATCGTCAGCGGCACCGCGGCCATAGAGTCGCTGATCTTCAATCACCGGCTGCCAAGGACCAAAACCTTCGCGCCATCCGGTCATCTCCGGCTGCTTATCCAGATGTCCGTAGAGCAGGATGCAATCATCCGAATCACCTGGTATATCGATGAGCAAAAGCGGTGTCCGCTTCTCCAGCCGCTGAATTTCGATCGTCGCTCCATGCAGAGCCTGTGCACGCGCCCACGAAGCGAAGCGGGCGACAGCTCGTTCCATATGACCGTTAGCGTGCCATTCGCGATCAAAGGCGGGCGATTTGTTGGGAATGCGTACGTATTCGACCAGCTCAGGCAGTACTGATTCGTTCCAGGCCCGTTCCACATAAGTGCGCACAGTAGAGACGTCCATTTTTCAAACGAGATAAAAGCGGGTTCCGCAAATCATCACCTGGTCGTCGGAGACCCGGCGCCCGCGGCGTTCAGCAGCCTGCAACAAACGCTGACGATCATTCACGAGGAGATCTATCCCGCTTAGTCCTTCCCCGCGCCCGTCGGTAGCTTCCACGAAGCGGACGGTTGCATTTTCGAGCGGCATTTCGAACCGGCCGCGCAAATCCTTGCGTAACGGGCTCTCGGCGATGCTGCTCCAACGTTCAGCCAGTCCACGCGGGTCAGCGGATTGGAGTTCGACTGCCTGATAACGCGCGACAACCTCAGTACGAACGGCGCTGGGCCATCCGCTGCCACCTGCGGGCTCCCAATTGCCCTCGGGTTCCCCTTTGGCATCCCAATCGATTTCGAAAAAGGCGCCGCCAGTATCCGCCGGATGGAGCTGCATCCCATGGAAGGTCTTGGATTCATGTTCCCAGGCAACACGGATATTCATTGCTGCGGCGCGGGCCTTCCGTGCACGCTGCGTTTCGTGCGAATCGCATTGGCAGATCACCATATATCCGCCATCACCATTGCGGCGTTTGAGATACCGGCCAGCAGCGGTGTTCTCTTTGATCGGGGCAACCACTTCGATGAAGTTTTTGCCCACCGGCATCAGCGAGTTTTCCAAACCGAAGACTGCCACCCCCTTATCGATAAAACATACTTCCAGCCCCAGGATATCCTTGAAGTCCTTAATCACCGGGGCAAGTTGGCTGGCGACCAGGCAGACTTGACGCAGACGGATTGACATAGTCGCTTCCTCCTCAAACTATTTTTCATTCGCTCCAAGGTCCCGCAGGCGCATTGCGCGTTGCCCGGAACAGCCACGATTGCGGCTGGCAGCCATCGCCCGCCCAATGCACGCCGCGCGTGCAGGATAAGCCGACCACAAGCATTTGGCCATACCCGCCTGAACTTTTAATCCTAAGGTAATTCGCCAATAGGCCCAAAAGAGTGTATGGTTGAAGGTTCGGCATTGATGAACGTGCCGTTCTTTCGGACACGAGGACGTGAACTTGACCGTCCGTTGTAGGCCTGGCGCGAAAAGCGCGAGGCCGGTTAGCGTCGCAGACTCGTAACGCCGCACAGAATTGAGCGTACCGTAATAATGCGATGATCGGTAATCGCCAGGATTCATCAAATCGTATTTCATTTGAGAAGACCGGCACGTATCTTGAATCACCACCATCGGTTTCGAGGGTGCCGGGCATGAGCAATCGTTCACCGAGGGCTAGCGTGCGCCAACATCAGTTTGAAGGGCTACGAAATATCAGCAGAAGCTGCAAAAATGGAGATTTCAGCACAAATGGCTAATGACAAGCGGCGGAATGACTTGCAGGCAATCCTGCGCCGTTTGCGTGACGAGACCTACGAAGGAATTGCCAAATATAGGCAGGATCAGAGCGAAGAGAAAGAATCTTCGCCCGGCGACGAGATGGATGTGGCGCGCGCCTCGGCGGCAGTCGATACGCATGCCAATCTCATCGATCGCGCCGAGAGCCGGTTGCGCCTGATCGACCAGGCATTGGCGCGAGTTGAGAACGGCACCTATGGCATTTGTGTCGACTGCGGTGACGAGATTGGGCTCGAGCGCCTGAAGGTCCTGCCATTCGCCGTGCGTTGCGTCGATTGCGAATCCAGGCGCTCTCGTAGTGATGGAGCCACCTCGCGGCTGGCTGAGGGCGTAGGTCAATGGACGCCGCCGCCCGACATGAACGAGGTTGATTCCGAGGAACGCGAGCGCGAGGCCCCAGACGACCTCACCGTCGTCTCTTCGGAGTCGGCTTTCGACGTGGAACCAGAGGAGCAAGAAGACCAGCCGGCTCCCAGGACTCGTGGACGACGAGGCCGCCCGCGTAGCACCTGAATGGTCCCAACCACACCGTTAGAGGTGTTGACCGGCATCACTTCGAGACTATTCTTGCTGCTTATCAGTCCGCCAGACGAGACAGGCGCAGTTGCTTCAGGATGGTATTCCATCGAGACTGCGCTTGTCCCGCTGGCCGTCCTAGCAGCATGCACCACGGCACACACCAGTTCCAATTCATCGTGATCCAGCCGCCCAGCGTAGCGTTTGCGGCCGAGGCGCGCCGCGATCCATCCGGTGAGCGGGATCATGATGCCGGTAGCGACGAGATAGTCCGTCACGATCCATGATGATGCTTGACGCCCCGTGATGGCGCCAAAATTATTTGCCCTCCGAGCGCTACCGCTTCGAGCCAGCGAAATTGGCTCGAGTTAACTAGCGCACAAACGCGGGAGCATTGCTGTCCCAATCTGAACCGCAGGGTTGAAGACTAAGTTCCTGAATAGAAAACGGTAACAGGAATTTCCAGTTGGAGACTGAAGACCTGCTACCGTCAGACTCCGAGCTAGCCGGAGCCAAGTTCTAGCCGGAGCCAAGTTCTAATTGAATGGTTGTGGCTGACAGAGCCGCGCGCTCGCTTGTCAGTGTAGTCCACGCCTTTCGGGTGCAATCAAAGTGCGCACGACCGTAGGCGGTCAGTGCCTTCGACTCTAGGCACGGTGATGTTCTTTAAGCAATCGCTATTCGTTCTCCACAGAACTAAAAGAGTCGAAAACGTGGATGGGACGAAACGTCGCGATTCGATCCCAAGGGCGGTCGATCGGTCGTCAGCCCGGAAGACTTCACGCATCAGGATTGGCTGGCGATTGCGCAAACCTGTCGTGCGATTCGCTGTATCAGAGCATGGGACTACCTTGGACATCAGAATAACCGTCGAAACAAGGTCGCCGCGGGCGATCAATGACAGGTTCGTTGGATGGCCTGATGCCGCCTCGCGCAATTGTCGCTGCGGCAGCTCGGTGCGCAACGCTCTACAACTTTCATTCGCGCTTCGGCGCTTGTCCAGATCCGGGCCGCCATGAGCGCGAACTCCATCAAAGCAGGAATCGCTCAAGACCTGCGCCGTTCAAGTACTGCCGCGAACATGTAACTGGAGAAGGAGTGCTCGATGGCCTCGGGCGCGCAAAGCCCGGGCCGCCATCGCTGGATTTTGCTCGCACTGACTATGCTGTAGGCGGCAAGCACAAACGGTAAACATCTATCCGACCGCGACGAGTCCTGGTGACAAGTCTTTACCCTGCCTGTCAGCGCCAGTCGAAGATTTCGCTCACGTTTGCACTTCCATTGACTATTCTTGTAGTCTTCTGCGCAGTGGAGGTTGTATGTCAGCTTTGGCACTGATTCTAATCTTGCTTCTGCTGTTCGGCGGTGGCGGCGGTTATTACGCGTACGGGCCATATGGTGGAATCGGGATCGGCGGAGTCGTTCTCATCATCCTAATCGTTCTGCTCCTCACCGGCCGGTTGTAAATGCGGCCGCTGTCCTGACTTTGGGTCGCCGGCCGTCCAATTAGCGGTCGTGGCGGTAGGGGCATCATATCTATCGCCGTTTCCAATTCGGACGTGCCGGAAACTTCGGACCGGCGACCACCGCGGTCCTGCAGAAATATTAGCCCTGCGCGGGGGTGGGCACTCGCCTTCACCCCGGAGCAGTGAAAAGCCTTCTACCAACGCGAGCGAAAGCCTTAACGCCCAGGTGCGCGAAACGCGTTGAAGGTCCGCCCGGTCATTTTCACAGCGTGACTCTTCTGCGCCTGCTTGTATTAAGTACACTGACCGTGATTTTTCCGTCGTTTGGTCGGGTCAATGCGCTGCCAGACTGACTTCAAGCGCGCGCATCACGGGCTGATGCATGTCGTTATTGGAGCGAAACTCCAACGTTTGCAGCAGGGTGGGTATGACGCGGCGGTAGTGATGGCTGTTGGCGCAGTCGACTCCGATCGCTGTGAACGCGCTTGCTTTCGGAGGCTTGAACGCATGGGTGCGAGGCCGGGCAGACACTGCACGCCAGCGCGAGAGCCAGATGATAGCCGTTGCAAACCGAGGCACTCCATTCGATGTCGCGAACTCGAGATATTGTGCTGCGCAACTCGAAGTTTATTTTAGGGAGTACGTGCGCGCCGAGGCTCTGGCAATGCACGCGGTCGAGCTGGGCGAGAAGCATCAATTTCCAAATCCCGCGGCACGGGGGCGAGGAACACTCGGTCTGGCTCGGGCGCACCTCGACCGAACCGCCGAGGGTGTAGCCTTGATTCAGCAGTGTCTGGCTGGGTTGTGCGAAATCGGCACACGCATGGGCATCACCACAAGGATGTCGGATCTGGCGGAAGCGCAGGGACTCCAAGGCTGCGTCGGCGATGCGCTTGAAACGGTCGAATTGGCGCTGCAAGTGCTTCCTGATGAGCTGTGCCACCGGCCCGAGACTCTTCGGGTGCGGGGTGAACTGCGGCTCAAGCTGGGTGAGATGGAACTCGGGGAGGCGAGCTATCGCGAGGCGATTGAACTCGCACAAACGATGGGCGCGAAGGCCTGGGAACTCCGCGCCACCATGAGCCTCGCGCGATTGCTTCGTGATACCGGCCGTCGCGACGAGACTCGCGCGAGGCTCGCCGCCATCTACAACTCGTTCACCGAAGGCTTCGACACCCCGACCTGAAAGACGCCCACATCCTGCTTGCCGAACTAATCGGCTAGCTCGCCTGTCGAACTCTCGCCCTAACGTTAAGAAGAATGACCAGGCCATTTCCAGTCGCGGATTTCGGGCTGGTCGATGCCGTTGGCGAACGCATACTCCTGGTGGTCCAGAATCTGGTTCTTCAGCCATTCCTTGACGTGAGCACCCGCGGTTTGCAGCCCGGCTACCCGATCGATCACATCGATGGCCAGGTTAAAGCGGTCGGTCTGGTTGTCGATAGCCAGCCCCAAAGGCGTGTTGATACTGCCGCGCTCCTTGTAACCGCGGACGTGCAGATTGTCGTGATTCGTCCGCCGATAGGTCAGCTTGTGCAGCAGCCACGGATAGCCGTGGAAATTGAAAATAACCGGCTTGTTGGTAGTAAAGATGCTGTCGAAGTCGCGATCCCGCAGTCCGTGGGGATGCTCGCTGTGCGGTATTAGAGTGAACAGATCGACTACGTTGACGAACCGAATCTTCAGGTTGGGAAATTTCTCGCGCAGCAGTGCAGTAGCCGCCAAAGACTCGAGCGTGGCGACATCGCCCGCGCTCGCCATCACCACATCGGGCTCACTGGCTTGATCGGTCGATGCCCACTCCCAGATGCCGATGCCCTTCGTGCAATGCCTGACTGCATCTTCGATTCCAAGGAACTGAAGATGGGGCTGCTTGTCGGCGACGATGACGTTGACGTAGTTGGTGCTGCGCAGACAATGGTCGGCCACGCTCAGGAGACAGTTGGCATCCGGCGGCAGATAGATTCGTGTCACCGCCGGACTCTTGTTGGTGACCACGTCGATGAAGCCCGGATCCTGATGAGTGAACCCGTTATGGTCCTGGCGCCATACCGTCGAACTTATCAGGATGTTGAGCGACGAGATCGGCGCGCGCCACGTAACCTCGGCCGTGCACTTCTCCAACCATTTGGCGTGCTGATTCACCATCGAGTCGATGATGTGCGCGAAGGCCTCGTAGGTGTTGAACAGCGCGTGCCGCCCGGTCAGCAGGTAACCTTCCATCCAGCCTTCGAGAGTGTGCTCGCTCAGCATCTCCATCACGCGGCCATCGGGCGCAAGCTCGCCGCCGTCGGCATCCTCGGGCAGGGTTTGCTCCAGCCAGGTTTTTTTCGATGCCTCATAAATCAGGTTCAAACGATTCGAGGCGGTTTCGTCCGGACCAAACACGCGGAAATTGTCCATGTTGTGACGCATGACGTCGCGCAACAAGCCGCCGAGGATAAAAGTATTCTGCTGCTCCGTGGTCCCCGGCCGATCCACCGCGACCGCATAGTCACGGAAATTGGGCAGCCGCAGCGGGCGGCGCAACAATCCGCCGTTCGCGTGTGGATTAGCACTAATCCTGCGGTTGCCGCGCGGCGCGAGTTCACGCAACTCAGGAATCAGGCGGCCGCTTTGATCGAACAGTTCGTGCGGCCGATAACTTTCCATCCACTCCTGTAGCAGGTTGAGGTGAGCAGGATTGCCGGGAACATCGGCAATCGGCACCTGATGGGCGCGCCAAAACCCTTCGATATAATGACCGTCGATTTTTCTCGGCCCCGTCCATCCCTTGGGGCTGCGCAGAATAATCATCGGCCATCGCGGCAGTTGCGTGTTACCACTACGGCGCCGCTCGCTTTGGATCGTGCGAATTTGATCGACGCAGCGCTCCAATGTCGCCGCCATCATCTGATGCATTTCAACGGGATGATCGCCTTCGACGACTGATGGCGCATAGCCATAGCCGCGGAACAAGCTCTCGAGCTCCTCCGCCGGGATACGCGCCAGGATGGTGGGATTGGCGATCTTGTAGCCATTGAGATGAAGGATCGGCAGAACCGCGCCGTCTCGAATTGGATTGAGAAACTTATTCGAATGCCACGACGTCGCCAGCGGTCCGGTCTCCGCTTCACCATCCCCGACCACTGCCACCACCAGCAGCTCCGGATTGTCGAACGCTGCACCGAAGGCATGCGAGAGGCTGTAGCCGAGTTCGCCGCCTTCATGAATCGATCCCGGCGTTTCAGGCGTGCAATGGCTGCCGATGCCGCCGGGGAACGAGAATGACTTGAAGAACGTTTGCAGGCCGGCTTCATCCTGACTCCGGTCCGGATAAACCTCGGAATAAACTCCTTCGAGATAACTGTTGGCGAGCGTGGCCGGAGCGCCATGGCCGGGTCCGGAGATATACAATACGTTAAGGTCGTGTTTTTTGATCAGCCGGTTCAGATGCACCCAAATAAATGTCTGGCCGGGATCGGAGCCCCAATGGCCCAGCAGCCGGCACTTAATATCGCCGGGATCGAGCGGCCGCCGCAACAGCGGGTTCTGTTTCAGGTAAATCATACCAACGCACAGGTAATTGCAGGCGCGCCAGTAAGCGTCGATTTGGTTCAGTTCGTCAGGGCTAAGCGGTGAGTTCGGCATACCTTCAGGCTAAAGCCTGCGCAATGATGGTCAAGCGGCAGCTTAATCCTTAACGAGGAATTCAGACGGTTATGTTGGTGAATGCGGTCATTCCAGCCGCCGCAGCAGCAACAGCGACCGTCCCTCGACGCGCACCGCTTCACCGGCCCGATAAGTCTTGCTGCCGCGCCAGGAGGGCGTCTGGTAGGTGTCGAGTACCGGCGTCCATCGCTGACCCCACTCGGCGGCAGGCAGGATGAAGCCGAGAGGGTTGTGGTGCGCGTTGAACACAATGTAAAAACTGGCGTCTGCGATAGGTTCGCCCATCGCGTCCGGAGTGGTAAAGTTGGTTCCGTTGAGATAGACGCCGAGCGATTTCGCGAACCCGATTTTCCAGTCTTCCTCCGACATCTCGCCGCCGTCAGGCTTAAACCAGCTGATATCCCGAATGCCGCTCCCGTGAAGCTGACGTTCTTGAAACCACTTGCGACGCCGGAAAACCGGGTGCCGTTTGCGGAACAGCCCGAGCCGGCGGCTAAACTCGAGCAATTGCTGGTCGGCATTGTCCCAGTTCAACCACGAAATTTCATTGTCCTGACAATAGGCGTTATTGTTGCCCGATTGGGTGCGGCCAATCTCGTCGCCCGCGCATATCATCGGCACGCCTTGCGACAACATCAGCGTCGCAAGGAAGTTGCGCTTCTGACGCGAGCGCAATTCGATTATCGCCGGATCATCGGTCGGTCCTTCATGGCCGCAATTCCACGAGCGATTATTGCTTTCGCCGTCGCGGTTCTGCTCCCCATTAGCCTCGTTGTGCTTTTCGTTGTACGAGACCAGGTCCGTCAGCGTAAAACCATCATGCGAGGTGACAAAATTGATGCTCGCGGTCGGTGAGCGGCCGCCCGCGCGATACAGGTCGGAGCTCCCGGTCAGCCGGTAAGCGAACTCCGCCAGCGTCTGATCGTTGCCACGCCAATAGTCACGCACCGTGTCGCGATATTTACCGTTCCATTCAGACCACAACGGCGGGAAATTACCTACTTGATAACCGCCTTCGCCTAAATCCCATGGTTCCGCAATGAGTTTGACCTGGCACAGGACCGGATCCTGGTGAATGATATCGAAAAAGGCGCCCAGGCGATCGACGTCGTGCAACTCGCGGGCGAGTGCGGCGGCCAGGTCGAAGCGGAAGCCGTCGACGTGCATTTCCAATACCCAATAACGGAGACTGTCCATTACTAATTGCAGCGCGCGCGGCGATACCATATTCAATGTATTGCCGCATCCTGTATAGTCGAGATAATAGCGGCGGTCGTCGGGCTTCAGCCGGTAGTAGTTAGCGTTGTCAATGCCGCGCATGCTCAACGTCGGCCCTAGATGATTCCCTTCCGCCGTGTGATTGTAGACTACGTCGAGGATTACCTCGATGCCGGCGCGATGGAATGCCTTGACCATTGCCTTGAACTCACGCACTTGCTCTCCCAGCCGCCCAGCGGATGAGTAGCGGACATCCGGTGCAAAGTAGGCGATCGAGTTGTAACCCCAATAGTTCGCCAGTCCCGGTTCCCTCGGATGACGATCGGCGACTGCCTGATGGATTGGCATCAACTCGACGGCAGTCACCGAAAGCGAACGAAAATATTCGATCACCCAAGGGCTGGCCAGACCGGCGTAGGTGCCGCGCAGATTCGGGGGCACGAACGGATGGCGAGCGGTGAAGCCCTTGACGTGAAGCTCATAGATCACCGTTTCCTGCCAGGGGATGTTGAGGCGGCGGTCACTGCCCCACGAAAATTTCGAGTCGACCACCACACTCTTGGGCATCAGGGTGCTGTTATCGCGATCGTCCCGGGCCGGGTCAGCGTCGCGATTGTGAAGCTGATAGCCGAACAGGCGATCGTCCAAAGTGAACTCGCGGTCGATCGCCTTCGCGTAAGGATCAATCAGCAGCTTTGCCGGGTTAAAGCGACTTCCGTTTGCAGGTTCGTACGGCCCATGCACACGGTAGCCGTAACGCTGGCCGGGCCCAATGCCGGGCAGATAGATATGCCACGCCTGATCGGTTTGTTCGGCGAGCTGGAATCGCGCCGTCTCGTCGTTACCATCGGCGTTCCCGAATAAACAGAGTTCCACACCGGTGGCGTTTTCGGAAAACAGAGCAAAATTCACCCCGGCGCCGTCGTAGGTCGCGCCAAGCGGATAAGGAACTCCCGGCCGCGGTTTCATTCAGGATATTTTCACGATACAGCCTAACTGCGGCAAGGAGCTTCGGCGCCGCGCAAATCCATTTTGTCGGCGGCTGTTCTTAATGCGGAAAAAGGCCGCGATTCGTCACGCGCGGCAGCCACGCGCGCGAGAATGACAAACTAAGAGAGTCCGTACCGCATCCGGCTCGCGACGCGGCCTCGTCGGGCCCGGGAATCCTCGAGCCGGTGCGCCCACTCCGTACCTTATTTTTGACACGCGATCGAGCTGTACGAGGAATCCCGTTTCTTCTCCCGCTACTCATGAACCTCGACAGTCTTGAGAGAGGGAAGAGTCCTCCCCGCCGGCCCGGCTATACCGCAAACAGCATGCGGGCGTTTCGATGCAGGATTTGTTCGGCCGCGACGTGGTCCAAACCTGTCTCGCGAATGTAAGAGAACGTTCTAGCGTAATTCTCATAGGCCAGCAGTACAGGATAATCGCTGCCGGTCACGAGATGCTCCGAGCCGAAGGCTTCGCAAGCGCATCGCAGCGCCGCATGAGAGCCATGACCAACAGTATCGTACCAGAATCTGCGGGCCGTCATGCTGGGTTTCTCCGGCAGGTCGCGGTGCATCGCGGCTATTTGATTGTCCATGCGATTGAGCAGCATCGGAATCAGCCCGCCCAGATGGGGCACAATCATTTTTATGTCTGGATAGCGATGCGGAATCTGACGCACTATCATGTGCAGCACGACCACGGTGTCTTCGATGGCCGTGCCTGCTGCGCCCTCAAGCCCGAAATCGGTGATCAGCGGCGCACAAATGCCGTTTACCATCGGATGAAAGAACAGCACCGCGCGGCGGCGATTCATTTCCTGGTACAGCGGCTCGAATTCCTTGTCGGTCACCGAGCGGTTCAAAATCGAGCAGCCGAAGGTGATTCCCGCCATCCCCAGTTGGCCGAGCCCGCGCTCCATCTCGCGCAGCGATGCCTCTATATGGGGTAGCGGCAGTGAGACGTATGCCTTGAAACGCTGAGGCAGCCGATGAGTGAGTTCGGCATAGCCGTCGTTGAGGACACGCGCCGCTTCACGCGCATCGGTTTCATTTTCCAGATAAGGCATCAGGTTGGACGGCGACAGAACCTGCATATCGACTTGCGCTTCATCCATCTGCCGGATGCGCTCGTCAAGGGTGGCGCCGGTGAGCATGGCAAGCAGTTGTCGGCCGTGCCGCGCCATCAGTTCAGCATACCGATCGGGAAATTGATGGGCATGGACGTCGATTAGCATCGTCGGCGATCCTTGGCTTTCCCGTTGGCCATAATCACAAGGCGAATCGGTACAGGCGCGCCGTATTTTCCCGGATTATCTTGCGGCGATCATCCTCGGGCAGCGCCTGGAAGTCGCGTTCCACTACTTCGCGCGAATGGGGCCAGGTGGCGGCCTGATGGGGATAGTCGGTCGACCACATGAAATTATCCCGGCCCGCCGGAAAATGGTTATACGTCCGCAGCCCTTCCGGATCGTCAATAAACGTCGCATATACCTGGCGGGCGAAATACTCACTCGGTTTGAGTGATAACTGTATAGTGTAGCCTTGCTTCCACCGCCGATAATATTTATCGGCACGCTCCATCAGGAACGGCACCCAGCCGATATCATTTTCGGCCGAGACTATTTGCAAGCGCGGAAATCGCTCAAGCACTCCGCCAAATATAATAGTCAGTATCGTGTTCTGAACGTCCAGGGTGCGAGCCACTGCGCGGGTGTAAAAGAGGCCCCGATCGGTTTCGGCCAGCGTATCGCGCCGCGCGGTTCCGAGATGGAGCGACAGCGGCATCTCGTGCTCCTGGGCCGCCGCCCACAAGCGGTCGTAAACAGGAAAATGATACGGACGGTCGTCGGGCGGCGCCGCCCAAATCAATGCGCCTTTCAAGCCGATTTTCCGGCAGCGGGCCAGCTCCTCCGCACCTGCATTAGGATCGTACAGCGAGATCAGGCCGAGGCCCGCGAAGCGGTTCGGCGCGTACCTGACGAAATCCGCCAGCCAATCGTTGTAGGCGCGGAAACAAGCCAGCTGAAATTCGGGCTCCTCAATCCGGAATAGTGAAAAGCCAAAAGTTGTATAAAGAACCGCGCACTCGACCCCGTCGAGTTCCATGTCCTTAAGCCGCGCCGCCGGATCCCATCCTCCCGGCAGGGCGCTATCGAGGCCTGACTCCAGGAATTTTTCGTCGAATGTCTTACCTGCGGCAAAAACGCCGGCGACACGCATGTTATTGCGCTCGTCGATAACGAAAAATTCACCTTTCTGTCCTTTGAAGTTCCGGACGAAGCGCGGGGCACGGTCACGAAAGCGCCGATCGAGGCGTTCCGCCCACATCTCAGGAGGCTCGCACATGTGAGCGTCGGCATCCATAATCCTGCAGGAGTCCATTATACTGACCTCCGATTCTAATCTGCCCGGACAGGGGCCGGACAACGCTGCTTCATCGCCGCTGAGAAGGTCTCTTTCGCGCGCCTTTCGAAGTACGCGATTATGAGTCGATCGATAATCCGCTGTTTAGCGCGGCGAGGCGTGTTGTGCAAGGATAGTGATGCCCCCGAGCTTAACGCGGTCGCCCGTCAGCGGTGATTTGACTATAGGCTTGCGGCTGCGGGCGTAGACGAGTAAATGAGTGAGTTTGTCGAGGCCGACGGTTTCTTCCTCCAGGAGCGCCTCGACCAGGCGATCCAGGTAAGTTCGCGAATCACTTAGCTGCCGCCGTACCTGCTCGTGACTCTGTTCAAGCAGGCCCCTGACTTCCAGGTCGATCTCGGCAGCCGTGGCCTCACTATAATCTGGCCGCTGCGAGAGCTCGTAGCCAAGGAACGGCTGCTGCTCATCCACCCGGAAAGCAATCAGACCAAGCTTGCCCATCCCCCAGCGGGTTACCATCCGGCGCGCCAGACGCGTTGCTTCCAGCAGGTCGTTTTCCGCTCCCGTGGTCACGTCTCCGAATACAATTTCCTCGGCGGTGCGCCCGCCAAGCATTACCGCCAGCCGCGCGTACAGATATGACTGGCTCAAATTGTGGCGCTCCTCGCGCGGCACTTGCTCAGTCACTCCGAGCGCCTGGCCATGCGGCACGATGGTCACCCTTTGCACCTGGTCAGCTTCCGGTGTGAACCAGGCGACGATCGCATGGCCGGCTTCGTGATAGGCGACAAGCCGACGCTCCTTGGGGTCGATAAGCTGCGGATGGGCGGCCCCAAGGCGGATTTTGTCATGCGCCTCCTCGAAGTCGGCCATAGTGACCGCCCGTTCATTGTGGCGCGCCGCGGCTAGTGCGGCTTCATTGCAGAGGTTGGCAAGATCGGCACCGCTGAGCCCGACGGTCATACCGGCCAGCGTCACAAAATTTACGTCGTCGGCGAGGCGCATCGGACGGGTATGAATACGCAGAATCCCTTCCCGGCCCTTGCGATCGGGTAATCCGATCACGACCTGGCGATCGAATCTCCCTGGACGCAGCAGCGCTGGATCCAACACATCGGGCCGGTTCGTGGCCGCCAAAATGATAACTTCCTGACGCGGGTCGAAACCGTCAAGTTCGCCCAACAATTGGTTTAGCGTTTGCTCACGTTCATCATTGACGGTCCCGACACCAGCCCCGCGGCGACGGCCGACGGCGTCGAGCTCATCGATGAACAGAATTGCGGGGGCTGCTTCCTTGGCCTGACGAAAGAGATCGCGCACCCGGCTGGCACCTACACCTACGAACATCTCGACGAATTCGGAAGCATTAATCGAGAAAAACGGCACGCGTGCCTCGCCTGCGACCGCCCGCGCCATCAACGTTTTGCCGGTACCCGGCGGCCCCACCAGCAAGACCCCCTTGGGAATCCGCGCGCCCAGCGCATGGTACTTGGCCGGATTGGTTAGAAAGTCCACTTCCTCCTGCAGCTCCGCCTTGGCTTCGTCGGCGCCCGCTACGTCCGCAAAGGTTACCCCAGGTTGTTCCGACGAATAGCGCCGCGCCCTCATCCGGCCGAAACCGAACATTCCGGATTGCGCCCGGGTGCTCTTCCCCGCCATCCACCAGAAAAATCCGATGAGCAGCAGCATCGGCATCCAGTTGACCAGGATGGAGACGAACCAGGAATTGCCCGGCGACGACGAAACATCGATTACGACATGATGGGCTTCAAGCAACGCCACAAGATCGGGGTCGCCGATCGCACTCGGAAAGATCGTGCGAAACTTGGGGTAGAGGATTGGCGTGGAAGCGGCGCCCACTACGGCTCCGCCCGCAGAACCCGCTTTAGCATTTCCATGAGAATCAACGCGAGGCTGACTAGATGCGGCCGATGATGCCGAAGCATGCGATGGGTTTGGCGTCACCGGTCGTGACTTTTGCTTCGGCTCTGGCCATAGCAGCGGTTTGACAAATTCGCCGCTTATGTCATCGGCAACAATATGTACTTTGGCAATGTTGTCCGCTCGTACCTGGGTGAGAAAGGTCGAATAGGGAATATTGACAGTAGATGATTGCGCGGGCCACCAGGCGAAAAGGTTCCAGGCCAACAACGCGGCAAAGATCAACCACCAAAACCACAGGTTCGGCTGCGGCTCCTGGCCTCGCGGCAACCTCCGGTGTCCCTTCGACTTGTTTTGTCGCTGAGTTCGTTCGGGTGCTGGCATCGAGTACGTCCTTCACTGGCTATCCGCGAACCACGCTCCAACGCTTGGTTACTCGAATTCTCGTTAGAAGAGGTTGGGCGGCTACCAATGCGTGCTGCCCGAAACCACCTTCATTGCGGCAGCTCGTGCCGACCTTCTCTATGCCCTTTGATCGGCTACGCTTCTGCCCTTCGCTAGTTCAGCTACGCGAGAATAGAATGGAATTGCGTGGTTCATTGTCCAGCCGCCGCTCGCACCGTCAGCACCGGGACGGTGGACTCGCGCACGACACGCTCGGCGACACTTCCCAAAACCAGGTGCTTGAGCCCTCGCCGGCCATGCGTTGCCATCACCACAAGATCCGCTCCCAGCCGCTGCGGCGCGGCAATGATCAGAGCGCCGGGCTCTCCAATTTCGACGGCGAGCTCACGCTTAACCCCGGCAGGTATACTCTGGGCACATTCTTCCAGCCGGCCCCGTGCGACTTCCACTTGCGAATCGTAAAAGTCTTTGCCAGCCAATCCTTGGGCCGCTCCCTGGGCGGTCAGCGGATTTATTTGCACCACATGCAGCAGATGAAGGGTTCCGCCGGAATTCGTCACGAGCGCCGCGGCGTGCGCGAGCGCGTCAGCCGAGTTTGGGTCGAAGTCAACAGGACAAAGTATTTTATTATACGGGAAAGGCAGGCGAGAATCTCCCGATGCCGATTACGCGCAACCCGCTTCCAATATTACATCCAGGTTCCAGCGTGAGCGAAATTAATCGGCGGGTGCCCCAAGACTCCTCCAGGGATTGCGCCTGTTTCCAGTCCCGCCAGTCCGGGCGAGGGAGGCTAGGGACAAGCGTCACGAGCCCGTACTTGCCGCTATGCCAGGGCGAGAGTGTTATTTAGGTTTCCGCCTTATTGCTCGAAAAAGCGGCGCGGGTTGTCTACCATCATCGTGTTGATCTTCTGCTCGGGCACGCCCGCTTTGCCCAAAGCCGGCAAAATATTCTTAAAGATGTGCGTCGGTTCCCAATTTTTGATGGTCTCCATTATCTCGGGCGGCAGACCGAGACCACGCCCAAGGATGCATGCGACCGAATCATGTGAAAGGACGATCTGCCGATCGAAGCCTACTCCCAAAAGGCCGATAAGCGATGCCAGCCGTAAGCGATCCGGCTGCAGGAACTCCAGCCCGAAGCGATCGAAGCCGAGGTAGCATCCGCGATCCAGCATGTCGGTGTGATAGCGCAGGTCAGCGGAACCGCAGCTATGGCCGATGATCACTTTGGCAAGGTCGACGCCCTCTGATTCAAAAATATCGAGCTGCTCTCGACCCATCGTACCATCATCGGTATGCGTCGTGATGGGCGCGCCAGTGCGTTTTGAGGCGCGCGCCGCCGCCCGCAGGCATTTCTCCTCATATTCGGTGATATGGTCCTTGCCAGTGGCGCATTTGATCAGAGCGGCTTTGATCCCGGTCTCGCCAATTCCTTCGGTCAACTCCGCGGTGTAAATTTCGGAGATTTCGTCGGCCGAACGCTGCTTCATATACACGGTGTTGCCAAGGTCCTCTTTGTAGAGGCCTGTCGTGCATATAATGTTTACACCACTGGCATCTGCTGCCTCTGCCATGAAAACCACGTCGCGTCCGATGTCGTTGGGGCAGGGGTCAAGGAAAGTGCTGAGGCCGAGATCTTTAAGTTGCTTTAGCCGCTGAACTGCTTGCTTAAGCCCTGTCTTGCGATCAAAGCGAGGCGCTTTGCAATCAAGTTCCCATCCGGCCCATCCAACGAGCAGATGCTCGTGCATCAAGGTCGTTCCGAGCTTGTCTGTGCTGACGGTTCCAGTCACCGTGTTGATGGTTTTCATTTCTTCTCGACTCCTTTTGCATTGAGAAGCGATATCGAAGAGCGAGAAAGGAACAAAAGCTCTATTTACTTTGGCTTTTTGGACGCTCAAACACTTGGGTTTGATGACCTATTTCCTCTGATGATCCTCTTCCTCGCTTCTCTCAGTCCGGCGTCAAATTAGTCCGGGGCGGCTCGCGCGGTCAATCGGCTCGTGGGCTCTAGTTCTAGAGATAGGCTGGATACTAGCTTTATCGAACATTAAGCAAAAAGCAGTAAGATGACCGATCAATTCATCGAATCACTATCCGGGGCCCTATTTACGATAGTCATTCGTGAAGCGGAGTGCCAGACAATTCCAACGTTGGCCTACTTGTCTTGCTTGGCTTCACTGCCTAATCTTCGATTGGCACTCGGATTTGACGAGTGCCAATTGACAGTATGAAAATCATGTTTAGGTTAGGACTGGGAAATTAGGCTGGAGTTTGTCCAGCAGCGAAAGGTAAGGAGGCGCTGGTTTATGAACATTAGGCCGCTAGGAGACAGAATCCTCGTCAAGCGCATTCAGGAAGAAGAAAAAACCAAGGGAGGGATCATCATCCCAGACACTGCCAAGGAAAAACCGCAAGAGGGCAGGGTGGTTGCAGTCGGTAAGGGAAAAGTGACCGAAGATGGCAAGTTACTCAGCCCAGACGTGAAGGCTGGCGACCGTATTCTGTTCGGCAAGTACGCCGGGAGCGAGATTAAGCTTGAGGGAGAAGAGCACCTGATTCTCCGTGAGGACGATATTCTCGGGGTGCTCGAAGGCTGAACGCTGAGCACGTAGTGAAGGTAGGTCGTATCAACGTCCGTAGAGTAATCAAGAGGAGAGATAAATAGCATGCCCGCCAAATTAGTCAGATTTTCGCAGGAGGCCCGCGAGAAAATTCTCCGGGGCGTTAATGTTCTGGCCGATGCGGTAACCGTCACGCTGGGACCGAAAGGTCGCAACGTGGTGCTCGAGAAGAGTTTCGGCGCCCCGACTGTAACCAAGGACGGTGTGACCGTTGCCAAAGAGATTGAGCTTGAAGACAAGTTTGAGAATATGGGCGCGCAGATGGTGAAGGAGGTCGCATCGAAGACCTCCGACGTCGCTGGTGATGGCACCACCACAGCGACCGTGCTCGCCCGCTCGATCTTTACTGAGGGCATCAAGATGGTAGCGGCCGGGCATGACCCGATGTCGCTCAAACGAGGTATCGACCGCGCCGTCGAGTCTGTCACAAGTGAACTCAAGAATCTGTCGAAGCCGACCAAGGATCGCCGTGAAATCGCACAAGTGGGCACGATTTCAGCCAACAACGACTCGACCATCGGCGACATAATCGCCGAAGCGATGGAAAAAGTTGGTAAAGAAGGCGTTATCACGGTTGAGGAGGCCAAAGGACTGGAAACCACTCTTGAGGTGGTTGAAGGTATGCAGTTCGACCGCGGCTATTTGTCGCCCTACTTCGTGACTGACCCGGAGCGAATGGAAGCGAAGGTTGAGGACGCTTATGTCTTGATTCATGAGAAGAAGATCTCCTCGATGAAGGACCTCCTCCCGATCCTCGAGGCGATTGCCAAGACCGGCAAGCCCTTCTTGCTCGTCGCAGAAGACGTGGAGGGGGAGGCGCTCGCTACCTTAGTCGTCAACAAGATTCGCGGTACGCTCGCATGCACGGCGGTCAAGGCACCGGGTTTCGGCGATCGGCGCAAGGCGATGCTTGAAGATATCGCGATCCTGACCGGCGGCAAGGTGATCGCCGAGGAACTCGGGATCAAGCTCGAGAACGTCACCTTGAATGATTTAGGCCGCGCCAAGCGCATCGTCGTGGACAAAGACAACACCACGGTTATCGATGGTGCGGGCAAGAAGGCCGATATCGAAGGTCGCATTAAGCAGATCCGCGCGCAAATCGAGGAGACGACCTCGGATTACGACCGTGAGAAACTGCAGGAGCGGCTGGCCAAGCTAGTCGGTGGTGTGGCCGTTATCCGTGTCGGCGCGGCGACCGAAATCGAGATGAAGGAAAAGAAGGCACGCGTTGAAGATGCGCTTCATGCCACTCGCGCGGCGGTCGAAGAAGGCGTGGTGCCCGGTGGTGGCGTCGCGCTAATCCGCTGCTTGAGTTTGCTGGAGAGCCTGCACGGCGGCGAAGAGGAGAAGGTTGGCGTCAACATTGTGCGCAAGGCGCTTGAGGATCCGTGCCGATGGATCGCAACCAACGCCGGGTGGGAAGGTTCGGTGGTGGTGGACAAGGTAAAGAACAACAAAGGTCCGTTCGGTTTTAATGCTGCGAGCGAGGAGTTCGAGGACCTGATGAAGGCCGGCATTATCGACCCGACCAAGGTGGTGCGCACGGCATTGCAAAATGCCGCCTCAGTCGCGAGCCTGCTGCTTACGACAGAATGCATGATCGCCGAGAAGCCGGAAGAAAAGCCGGCTGCGCCGGCCATGCCTCCGGGCGGGATGATGTAAACGCGGCTGGACCCTGCCCCACCAGGATCGATTCCGAATCGGCGGATGCCAGGCATCCGCCGATTTTCGTTGGGTAGCTGGGGACTAATTACTAATGCGCGGCTATGCCCAAATTGGTAGGCTCAGAACCCGCGCGGTCTCCCCCGCCTGAGCGCTGCCGCTTATTCGACTTCCTGCTGCTGCTTCAGACCTTCGATCTCACGCCGTTGCTGTTCGATCTCTCGCTGCTGAGATTCAATTTGGGTCTGGGTCTGTTGCGTTTGTACTTGTTGATTCTGCATTGCATTGCCGAGCAGAAAGCCACCGCCCGCCCCCAACGCACCTCCGATGGCAGCACCTGCTCCGGGAGCACCAACGGCGGCGCCGATTATTGCTCCGGTCGCCGCACCGGCCAGTGCACCAATTCCCGTACCTTTTTCCCGCGTGCTCAACGGCTGACCGGAACATCCGGTGACCGCAAACAGCATCACCAGTGCGACCACGACAGTAATCAAGTTGGAAGCAACGGACCGCATGATCGATTATCCCTCCTCTGAATCAATTTCCGCCCAAGCGCTGAATTCCATCGATTTCGGATGCCTACTACTGTTGTTTTGGCGTGGAGGCCTCACGCATCGGCAATCCTGCGATTGACTTGCCGTTTGCGTCAGCCAAAGCGATCCCTGGGTTTCCATTCGCACCGACATGGATCTCAACCCGGTCACGCCCCTGCTGATCGAAGAGGACCAAGGCCGGCTCGCCGCTGGCGGCGACGCCCAGGCCAGCCCGGGCTCGCCCACTGTTAGCGTCATAGAGGGTCAGGCTGGCCTGATTGTCCGGCGCAACTGAAAGAGTCGCGAGCTGGCGGCCGCCATTGTCGTAAATCGCAACCCCATTGCGGCCGGAGACGCCCTCGCCGAGCAGGACCCGGCGCGTGCCTTTGCTGTCATAAAAGCCGAGTGATGAACTTCCGTCGCGTGCCACGCGAAACTCAGCGCGATCATTGCCTTGGCCATCGAACATCATCAGATCGGCCGCTCCACGCGGCGTGACCTGTAACGACGCCCGTCTGTCGCCGCTTCTATCGACCAATTGGAACTCTTCGGCAGTGAGGGTCCGAGGACTATGACGGCGTGCGGCCAGAGCATCCCCAGGTGCAAATTGTACTGCAGTTAGCCCGCCTGCAAATCCGCCTGCTGCCACGATTGCCGCATAGAGCCAATTATTGGAGTTAAGCATGTGTAAGACGTCTCCTCTTTCTCATATCGTTATGCTTGTTGGTGCGCACGCCGCGGATTCTTTCTGAGAGACGCACCTCCAAACGGCGCTGTGCGCCGATCGGGCAGACTCATTTGGTCGGCCGCGCTGCGCTCCGCCTGCTACTCTTGGACCTCACTCAAGGCTTGCGCGGGGTTTCACCCCGCCTCGGCCCTGGGCTCCGCTGCGCAGCGCCCGGCCAGTGCTTTCAGACGTGCCCATAACTTTTCAAGCAAATCATACCGCGGTCAACTGCCAGAGCGTTTAATTCAACAAGGCTGGACCGCCTCGATCGCAGCACCGCTAGATCGTCCTCGAAAGCGCGGAGGTGCTGTACGGTTCGCACACGCGTATCGCTGGCATCTGCGAGAATACCGCTCAATCCATGGCGATCTTCAGTTGCCGAACCCCACCCCGAAGTTCATTTTTTGATTCGGCGGCTTCAAGTTCCAGTAAGACGCTTGCTCCGTTGACTCTACCATTTGGCGACGTGGTGTCAGACGCGCAACACCTTTGAAAACGCTGCGCCTCGGGCTTGTCCAAGGCCACCATGAACCTGCCTTCACAGGAACTTTCAAAAATAAAAGTTGCGCCGCGCTGCCGTGCGGCCGCGGCACTCAATGCGAGAATGGCGGCATCGGCCTCATCCAACCGCTGAATCTGGCTTGAGCCGCCGATGCCGATTCTACGAGCCAGGCCCGATACCACGCGAAGGCGTGATGCGAGCGCAGCCGTTCTGCCGCTGGTTGAGTTTTTGGAAAATAATTGGTGGCGGCGGCACCATAGCTTGAATTGGAGATCGGGATAGCATTCGTAAACTTCGGCCTCCGTGGCCGCCAAGGCGCGATAGGTTGCAAAACCCGCAATCATGAAGCGAGTAAAAATGCCGCCTATTGCCGGGCCACAGTCGCGATTCAGAGCCTCGCCAAAGAGCGCCTGCCCGAGCACTCGTAGATGCGGCTTGCAGCTGGCCGTGTTCAAATGTGCGCCGAAATAGTGCATCGGCGGGGTCGGAAACATCGACAAAGGTGTCAGAGTGGAATTTGAACCCAGCTTGCGCAAGGTGCACACAAGCGCGCGCAGGCCGACGTCGATCTCGCGGCTGCGCCGCGAATGCTTGCAAGCGACCACCCCTGGCTTCGACCAGTCCAGGTCCCTGGGCCATCGTGGCGAATCGACCAGCACGATTGCACCGCGAAGCTGAGGCATCTTGTCCATCAGCATTGCGCCCAATGAGGCGACCGCGCCGGTGCCGTGGTTCAACCGCTGCGGGTTTTCCAGCGCGCTCCCAATATCACGCAGGTTGACTCGCGTCAGGTGCAGCCGGCTTTCAGGCGCAAACGTGGCGATATCGAGGAAGTCCTCACCGACATCTATGCCAGCGACTAGTGCGTGCGGATCGAGGTGGACGCGGCGGATCCGTACAGCAGATGGTACTCGCGCATCCCGCCGACAACCTTCTTGACGTAATCGCGGGTTTCGTGAAAGCCGATATTCTCGACCCATTGGTCGTCGTCCCCCGGGTATCTGCCATTCCACTCGAACACTGAGTGCTCGCCAGCATTATAGGCAGCTACAACCTTGAAGATGTCACCACTGAACATACCCATCAGCTCGTGCAGGTAGATCGTACCAAGCTGAATGCTGACACGCGGATCATAAAGGTTAATGGGTGAAGCGATTATCCCGGCGGCAACTGCATAGCGGTTTGCTGTGCCCGGCAGGAGTTGCATCAGCCCCCGCGCGTCCGAAATCGACCGGGCTTGTGGATTGAATAGACTTTCTTGCCGAATCATTGCTGCCACGAGATATGGATCGAGCTGATTACGGCCTGACGCAGCGGCGACCAAATCCCAGAATCCGCGGGGGTAGCGGATTCGCTCGGCGGTTGCCGGATCAATTTCGCCTGTGGCCGCCATCCGAACCGCCATCTGAATCGCGTCGAACCAGGCGCCCGTGCTCTGCAACTCCGCTAGGACAAACTTTCGCAGTTCGCTATGGCCGCCGATATGGCCCTCGACCATGCGCAATTCGGGCGGCTCAAGTTCGCGAAGCCCGAGGTCGCGAAGTGCAGCGACACGCGTCAGATGGAACTGAATCGGACCATTGACAGTAGGTACTACACCCGCGATCAGATCGGCAGTGAAGGCAGCAGGTAATACTGCCGCGGTTTGATTTATTCGCATCGCAGCAAGTGCTGGGTAGTAATTGCTGCTGGTGCTAAGTGCCAGGGTTTCGAAGAGCCGCCGCGACTCAGCCTGCTCGCCGCTGTTCTCCAGCGCGCGCGCTTGCCAATAGGCAAATGTGTCGCGCGCCGCAGACGTCGCCGCTTGCGCGCGTGACTCGCTGAACTCGGTGGCAGCCTGCTGGTAGCGCCTGAGCATATAAAGCATGAAGGCAGCGCGGAAACGTGCATCAGCCGCTATGTCCGTTCCCGGATAACGCCCGATCAAGTCCCGATAGGCGACGCGGGCGGATTGCAGATTGCCATCCTCTTCGTAAGTGCGGCCGATCTCAAACATCGCTGCGGGTGCGAGTTCGTCGTGTGGAAATTCCTCCGGCAAACGTCGAAAGTAAAGCCGCGCTGTCCGCGTGTCGTTCTCGTGCCAGTACAGATGGGCCAGAGCGTTCAGCGCTCGTGCCGCTTGGGCGCCCCGTGGCGCCAGTTCGAGGTAGAGCCGCAACTCCACCTTCATTCTGTCAGGCAGGCCGCGCGAAGCCTCTGCGGAAAACCACGTCAGCTCGACCTGAATGGAGCGTGGCGGCTGCAGCGCCATAGCCGCTCGAATTTGAGTCGACGCTGCCTTATCCTGACCCTCGCGCAACAGCAGGGCCGCTTCGGTACGGTGATATTCAAGTGGCGGCACGCTGATGGCTTGCGGATGTGCCTGTAGCATCGTATATGCAAGTTGGCGGGCTGGCGGGTCGGACGGGCCGCTGGGGAACTTCTGGCGGATTATTTGGGCTTGATTATACGCGTCGCGCCATGAATTCGTGGCGACCAACGAGTTGGCCATAGTAAGTCGCCCGTTTTGTTCTATTATCGGGTCATTGGTTGTATTCACGACGCCGGTTGCAGCCGCCAATGCGTAGTCGGGGTGTCCAAGTTTAAGTTCCAGACGCGCATACTCCAGACTCGCATCGTCAGACCATACACTTTGAGGATAGGAAAGCATGAGCCGGCGAAAATCGTCTGCCGCGGATTGATTCTCGCCGTTGTCACGTTCCGCCGAAGCGAGGTAGAAAAGCGCGTAATCGGCCAGTCCGGGCAGATGCGAGGCCGCGAACCGCATGCGGCCGATAGTGGCAATCAGATCGCGGTGTTCATATGCTTGGTAGCCTTCCACAAACGCGGTTTTGGGATCGATCGGCCTGATCTTATTGCGCTCGAATGGTAGACGTTGCGCCAATTCAATACCTGAGACCAGTTGTCGATCGGGTCTCGAGGTGTCCTCCACACCCGACAGCAAAGCCCTCTCGGCCGCGAAAGCCGCAATTATTGAGAATCCCAAGAGCGTCACCGCCAAACAGAGAACTCGCATCGTAAATTGGTTAGCTAACTGCGTGAGATGCTTCAATTGGGTCGGTCTCAGTTTCGGCTATGCGGTTTAGCGGAGGCGCACTTTTGTCTCAACTTTGTCGGATTTTTGGTGAAAAGAGCGTGGGGAGAATGGGGTGCCTATGTATTCAACCAGGTTGATTCTGGCTTCCGGGTCGCCGCGGCGCAAGGCGCTGCTCAGCGCGACCGGCTTGCCGTTTGAGGTAATCGAAAGCGGGGTCGACGAGATCCGTGCCGCCGGGGAGTCGGGCCGCGATTATGCGCTGCGGATTGCATGCGAAAAGGCGCTCAGCGTTTCAGCAAGGGTCCCTGACGCACTTGTCCTGGCGGCCGACACCGTTGTCGTCTGTGATGATAAGATTCTCGTGAAACCAAATAATGAAGATGAAGCACGCAGTATGCTCGCGACGCTGTCAGGCAATACCCATACGGTGGTAACCGCTTACGCGCTGGCCTCGCTCAATGCCATCCTTGAAGCAGAACCCATTATCAGCCAAGTTACTTTTCGCCCGCTGAGCAACGCCGAAATCGAGGAATATGTCGCTACCGGCGAGCCGTTGGACAAAGCTGGCGCATATGGAATTCAGGGAAAAGGCTCGGATTTCATTGCCGGGGTCATGGGCTCGCGCGATAACGTAATGGGACTGCCGTTGCGTGAGGTACTTGCGGCGTTGGCGCGGCGGGGAGTTTCGCCCAAAGCATAGCCATGGAGCGCATCGATGTTGACTGCGCGTGAAATCGGGGACCGCCTCGAACAAGTGCGTGGGCGGATCACCGACGCCGTCAGGCTCGCGGGCCGCGAATCAGAATCGGTCCGCCTGGTGCTTGCCAGCAAGACCCAGCCGCCAGCCGCCATAGCCGCGGCTTTTACCGCCGGGGCACGCGATTTCGGCGAAAATTACGTGCAGGAGGCGCTCAGCAAATGCTCCGCCCTCGGGCAACGCGACCTTCGATGGCATTTGATAGGGCATCTCCAGACTAATAAGGCTCGCGCTGCGGTCGAGACGTTTACCCTGATCCAGACACTGGACAATCAGCGGTTAGCAGCCGCCCTGTTTCGTTTGCATCCGTCGCCGCCGATGCCGGTGCTGGTGGAAATCAATCTGGCAGGAGAGACTTCAAAGAGCGGTATTGAGCCGCAAAGCGCCGAGGCGCTTATAAATGCGGTGCGAGACCAAGTCGATGTTCAAGGGTTAATGACGATTCCTCCTGTGACGGCTGCCCCGGAGGCGGCCCGCCGGTTTTTCACTGAACTGCGGAAACTCCGCGACCGGCTAGCGGCCGCGACTGGACTTGCACTATCCCAGTTGTCGATGGGAATGACCGACGATTTCGTGGTTGCAATCCTGGAGGGGGCCACCATCGTGCGCGTGGGGCGCGCCGTTTTCGGCGAGCGTTAATAAGGCGCTTACTCGACGACAGCCCCGCCTGAAAGGCCTCGTCCGTACGAGTGGCCGCGACCCGGCAGGTTGATAAATGGGGTGCGAATCATCGTACACCACGGTGAGCTGATGCGTTGTTCGAAGTGCGAGAGCGACAATCCCAGCGGAAAGAGATTCTGCGGTGATTGCGGCGCGCCGTTAACCAGCCGCTGTCCGAAATGCGGCGCTGACAATCCCGGCAAACGCTTCTGCGGCGATTGCGGTACCGCGCTCGCCGCCGGCAATCTGAGCGCTGCGTCGGCGGGGTCTTTGAGCGCGCCGGATAGGGCAATTGTAGTTGAGCAGACGGCTCCTCTTGTAACTGGTGAGCGCAAGACGGTAACCGCGCTGTTTGCCGACATCAAGGGCTCGATGGAGTTGATGCAGGACCTCGATCCGGAAGAGGCCCGCACGATTGTTGATCCAGCGCTCAAGCTGATGATCGATGCCGTTCATCACTACGGTGGTTATGTCGTGCAGTCTACCGGAGACGGCATTTTTGCTCTCTTCGGCGCGCCACTCGCACACGAGGATCACCCGCAGCGAGCAGTGTACGCAGCGCTCCGTCTTCAGGAGGGGATGCAGCGGTACACGGCCGAGCTGCGCGAAGCAGGTAAGCTGCCGGTCGAGACGCGCGTCGGGGTGAACACGGGTGAGGTGGTCGTGCGTTCCATTGAGACCGAGGACGGTCACGCGGAGTACAGCTCAATCGGGCACTCGACCAGCTTGGCAGCAAGAATGCAGGCGCTAGCACCGACAGGATCAATCGCGGTTACCGACGCCACGCGGAAGCTCTGTGAAGGGTACATCACCTTCAAGTCACTTGGCGCCACCGTGGTGAAAGGGGTGGCTAAGCCGGTCAGCGCCTACGAGGCGACTGGGCTGGGGCCGCTGCGCACCCGGCTGCAGCGGGCGGCTGTCCGTGGATTTACGAAGTTCGTCGGGCGTCAGCGCGCGATGGAGACGATGAAGCATGCGGCCGAACAGGCTCACTCGGGGCGCGGCCAGATCGTTGCTGTCATGGCCGAGCCCGGGGTCGGCAAGTCGAGACTGTTGTTCGAGTTCAAGGCGACTGTTCAATCGGCCTGGATGGTGCTGGAGGCTTTCCCGGTCTCCCACGGCAAGGCGTCGGCATATTTGCCAGTAATTGATCTCCTGCATCGGTATTTCGAGATTACAACGGAGGACGACGCACGCAAGCGGCGGGAGAAAGTCGCTGGTAAGGTCCTGATGCTCGATCGGACGCTCGAAAACACACTGCCGTACCTCTTTTCGCTGCTGGATATTGCAGGCACGCCAGATGCGCTGGCCCAAATGGATAGCGAGGTGAAGAGGCGGCGCACGCTTGAAGCTATTAAACGGATGCTGCTGCGTGAAAGTCTAAACCAGCCGCTGATGTTGATCTTCGAGGACCTGCATTGGATTGATGGCGAGACCCGAGGGCTGCTGAACCTGCTGGCCGACGGGATTGCCAATGCACGTATCCTGTTGATGGTGAACTATCGGCCGGAATATCACCACGAATGGGGAAACCGCACTTATTACACTCAGCTCACGCTTGAGCCGTTGGCCCATCAAGACGCGGATGAGATGCTCTCCACACTGTTAGGCAATGCTCCCGAATTACATCGACTCAAGCGCAGCATTATCGAACGGACGGAGGGTAATCCATTATTCATTGAAGAGTTGGTGCAGGTTTTGTTCGACGACGGCACGCTGGTTTGCAACGGCACAATCAAAGTTGCGCGCGCCCTCTCCCAGGTGCGTCTCCCGCCGACTGCACAAGCAGTGCTCGCTGAGCGAATAGACCGGCTGCCGACGCAACAGAAAGAGCTGCTACAGACGCTCGCCGTCGCCGGACGGCAATTTTCACTAGGATTGATTCGCCGGATCGTGCCTTTCTCCGATGACCAACTCGATCTCATGCTCGCAGAACTACACCTTGCGGAATTCATTTATGAGCAGCCGGCATTTCCGTACGTCGAATACTCTTTCAAGCACGTTTTAACGCAAGAAGTCGCGTACGATTCGGTATTAACCGAGCGGCGCCAGCAGGTTCATGAGCTCGTGGCTCGAGCGATCGAGGACTTGTTCGCGGCAACGCTCGCCGATCACTATGGCGCGCTCGTCCATCATTACGGCCGGAGCGGGAATGGCCTGAAGGCTGTGAAATATCTGCATTTGCAGGCAGAGCAGGCAATGAGCCGCTCGGCCTATGCCGAAGCCCGGGACCAGCTCACCAGTGCTCTCGGGATACTCCGGATGCAACCGGATAACGTCGAGTGCAATAGAGTCGAGATCGCCGTGCGGCACAAACTGGCGCTTTGTATGAGGATCGCCACACGCGCAGGATTTGCGGCAAGTGCACCCGTGGAAATCCTCGAACGGGCGCGCGAACTGTGCGAGAAGATCAGCGATCATAGGAAATTGGTGGAAGTTTTGGAGGCCCTTGCGATTCAATACGGTACGCGGTCCAAGCATCAAAAGGCACGCGCTCTTCGCGAGCAGTTGCTGGCAATTGCTGTGCGCCTAGGAGACCCGGAAACGATCGGCCGTGCGCAGTTTTGGCTTGGGCACTCCTCGATGTTCGCGGGAAACTTCGCCGCCGCCGAAGAGGAATTCGAGCGGGCCGAGACTATCTCAACGAACTCCGCAATTCGGGTGGCAACGGTTGGTGACTGGCAAAGTGAAACTCAGGGTCTGGCATCTTTGACCTCTTGGTGTTTGGGCTTTCCAGACCGAGCTGCCGCCAAAAGCGCTAAATCCTTCATCAGCGCTCAAGGATCGAGCTCCGCGGGTTTGGCCTGGAAACTGTACTGGTCAGGTGTTCTCCATGTGATGTTCAGGGACTGGTCCACCGCCCACTCGCACGCGGATCAGGCTATCAAGCTGGCGGAGGAGCACGGCTTAGTATACATGCTGCCTTGGAGCGCTTTCCTTCGCGGCTGGGCCCGCGTCCACTTAGGACAGACAGCAGACGGGTTGTCCGAAATGCTGGAATCTCGGCGCGACATGCAGATCAGCGGGGCAATTATCCAGCCGTGGTTTTTTTGGGGGCTTGCCGACATCTATGTGACTATAGGCGCTCCGCGAGAAGGACTTGAGGCTATAGCTGAGGGACTCCGCATGGCCCAACTTACCCGCAATGGGTTTGCTGATGCCGAACTGCGAAGGCTGAAGGGCGAGTGTCTGCTGATGGAATGGGCACAGCAGACATCCAGGTTCGAGGATGACACGCTTCAAACCCAGGCCGCAGAGGCGAGCGGATGCTTTCGTCAGGCGATCGAGGTCGCCCGCCGCCAAAAAGCAAGGAGTTGGGAGTTACGAGCAACCGTGAGCCTTGCGCGGCTGCTTGAGAAGCAGGGGCATCGCGACGAAGCACGAATTATGCTTCGCGAGATCTATAATTGGTTCACTGAAGGCTTCGACACTGCGGATTTGAAGGACGCCAAGGCCCTGCTCGATGATGTGTTTGACTGGTCGTCGCGGCGAACCTAGAAAAACCCTAGGATCACGATCCTCGGCAACCTTTAACGCCCATGGCCCGATTCGGGCGGGGGGACTAGTCATGCTGGCGGCGGGGGTGGCGGAGTTTGTTGCGGCGGTTAAGCCACCCCCTAAGTGGGCGGCGGTAAACGCTGGCTAGTGCAAATCGGCCGGTGCGAGTTGTTGATTCGCTGTCGGGCACTATCGATTTGACGTATGACAACTTGGATTGACCAGATCCGCAAGTTACCATCCGTCGCTCGACCGGAGAAGTAAATGAAGAAGCTTGGTTTTATGGGGGGCGGCAATATGGCGGAGGCCTTGATTCGGGGACTCCTCGCCGGCCGAGTGTTCGCTGCTGCTGACCTGATCGCCTCCGATATCGATCGGGGCCGGCGGCAGCGGCTTAAACGAATTTTCAAGATCGATGTAACCGACACCAACACGGACGTTGTAAGCGAGGCTCGCGCCCTGCTGATTGCCGTCAAGCCGCAGAATATCGATGAGGTGCTGGCACAGGTCAAAGCCGGTGCCGAACCCGCAGGCTCTCAACGTTTAACTGGGACGGCGCATCCAGGCCGCGGTGAGGTCAGGCTGCAGAAGCGGACGTCGGGCTCAGTGGCGCTGCAACAACGGCTTTTCATCTCGATCGCCGCGGGCATTACGATCGCGCGGCTGAGCGGTGCGCTTGGTGACCGTGCACGCATTATCCGGGTGATGCCTAATGCGCCCGCGATGGTCGGTGAAGGGATGGCGGCGATCGTGCGGGGGGCGGCAGCGACCCGGGCTGACGAGACTTTCGCGCTCAAAATTTTCAACGCGGTCGGAGATGCTGTCGCCCTCAAGGACGAAACCATGCTCGACGCTGTGACAGCGCTGAGCGGAAGCGGCCCAGCCTACGTATATCTGTTCGCCAAGGCAATGGCCGATGCCGGTGTGGCCGAGGGATTGCCGGCTGACCTCGCGCTTCGAATGGCGCTCAAGACGATTCGTGGTGCCGAGAGCAACATGAGGCAATCGAAGCTGGATGCCGGCGAACTGATTCGAGTGGTAGCCTCACCCGGCGGTACCACCGAAGCGGCCTTGCATAAGTTCGGCGAGTCGGGCTTTTCTGATATCGTGGCGGAGGCATTGCACGCAGCCGCCGAACGCTCGCGCGAACTGGGCCGGTAGAGGACGGTCCCCCGTGTCCCAATTGGAAAAGATGGAGAAAAGTCGCACTCGTGCTTCATCCAAGCCTTGCACAAACAATTACTTACATCCTCTCGGAATTACTTCAGGTGTATTTTTGGCTCGTTATAATCTCAGCCATCTTGTCCTGGATCCAGCCGAGCCCTTATAGTCCGATTTACCCAGTAGTGAACTTTGTCTACGCGGTGACGGACCCGGTCTTCGATTTCGTGCGGGAGCATGTGCCAGTGGTTTTCGGCGGCATCGACCTCTCGCCGATGCTGGTCATTGTCGTTATCTGGTTTCTCCAGATGTGGTTATTACCAACATTGGGTAACCTTTTAACCCCGAATTACAGCTTCGGGTAACGATCACGTTAGGCGAACCGCAATGGCTCGTCATCGGCGAGGGTTTTGTCAACCTTCAGGTGGTCGTGAAGCCGGGGTCCGCGCAACGCCGTATATTGCGAAGAGATGCAAGGGGTTTGCTTATCGCGCTTAATTCTCAAGCATCGAAAGGCCGCGCTAACGAAGAGTTGATAGCGTTCTTAGCGGACATTGTGGGCATCCCGCGCACGTCGGTCACAATCATCCGGGGCCACTCGGCGCGGGTGAAAACTGTGCGGATCGTAAACCCGCGGCCAGCCCACGTCGCAGCTCTGCGGCGAGCTTAGCCGTAAAGGCCCCTAGTGATGATAATGCGGGGAGCCGAGCGGGCAGTGAAGGCAGTGCCCGATTCCGTAAAGCCGCGGCATTGGAGCTTCCCGACAGCTATGGCCTTTACGGGTAGGGATGTTCCGGCCAGAACTTGTTGCCCTGTGGAGTCGGTACAGGGCTGATCTCCAGTTCGGGGGTTGGACTTGGCAGATACCCGCGTGCGCCGAGCGATTCCGAAGCATCTAACGAACCGCCTTCAGCCTGCGGCGGCCGTGCTACTACCACCGGAATGCCATTGAGTGTCTCGGGGATTTGTTTGATCTGCGGCGTCATCTGCCCGACATGTACCACGATCTCGGGTTGTCCTCTGTCACTGTTTCCCACAGTGACCCCGGAGACGCCGGGAATCGAAGAGAGCCAGTCCGCATAATAGTCCTTGACCTGCGCCGCTGTCTCGAGGTCCGCGTCGGCGTTAATATTTTCCGGTCCCTGAGCACTTACAGTCACAGCGAGCAGCGTGAGCATCACCGCGGCCGCGGCACACTTGAGCGTTCTCATTTTTGCGACTCGTCAAAAAGATTCGGAGCGGCTTGAGCGCCGCTCCTACAATCGTTCATACGCGTTCAAGGGCCAGCGGCGAGGTCACATGCCGGTAGGTTTCCTTGAGCGACGTATTGATGTCGATGACGAAAGGCTTGTCACTCATCAATGCCTGCCTGAGCGCGGGTCCCAGCGCGGACGGCTCTTCGATCCGCATTCCTTCGCACCCCATACTGCGCGCGATCGCTGCGTGATCGAAACTCGACAGATTGCAAGCGATATTGCGGTCGCCCTGTCCGTGCATTACCCATCCCAACGCGCCATTGTTAAAAACCACGACCGTGATCGGTACATCTTCGGCGACCGCTGTCATCAGCCCGTTCATCCCGATCGCGAAGCCGCCGTCGCCGCATACGGCCACCACCTTTCGATTACGATGAACCAACTTAGCGGCCATCGCCGCCGGAATGGCATAGCCCATTCCTCCGACGCCGCTCGGCTGTAGGAATGTGCCAGCGCCCTTGGTTTGAAAATAATGCGTCATGAAGATGCGATTCTCGCCGGCGTCGCAGGTGATAATCGCGTCGTTTGGCACCGCGCGCTGAACTTCGCTGATCGCGCGCTGTGGGATAATTGGACTCTCGTTGGAACGCAATTCTGGTGAGTCGAAGAATCCATGCTCGCGGCGCGAATTCTGCAGGCGCGAGCGCGCCGCGGAAACTTTGTCAGACGAAATTCCGCCGGATGCAGCGACCGAATTTATCAACTGCGCCAGCGCCGTTTTGGCATCGCCGATAAGCACGATTTCGGCAGGGAAGGTCCATGACGCATTGCGCGGCTCGACATCCAGTTGGATCAGGATCTGCCGGCGCGGATCGAGCAGTTTGGGATTCTGATTGGCGAAATCGCTCACTCCGAGCTTCGTCCCGACGGCGAGAATCACATCCGCGGCACCGATTTCTGCGTTGGCCAGCGCTGTTCCGAAATTGCCGCAGACGCCAAGAGCCAGCTCGTGGGTTTCAGGGAAAGTGCCCTTGCCGCCGGCCGTGGTCGAAACTGCTGCGCCAAGCTTGGCCGCCAGCCCGGCAAGCTCCTGGTACGCCTGACTGACGCGAACGCCGTTACCGGCAATAATCACCGGACGTTCGGCCGCGGCGAGCACTCGTGCAGCCTCTTTCACCGCGCCGTCATCGGCCTGTGGCTCGGCCGGCGGGAGATACGAATCCAGCCCGTACAGAGTGGGACGTGTTTCCGGACCCACCCGGCCCCGCAACGATTGGCTGTGAAAAAGGACCGCGACCGGCCCACGTTGGCCGCTCAGCGCGTGTTTGATGGCCAGCTCGGTGCATTGCACCGCATGTGCGCCGTTGTACGCAACCATCGTCTGCTTGGTGATCGCCGAGAACAGTTGCTTGGCATCCCATGTGCCGTATTCACCGGCGCCAGATTGATAGGGCGAATGAGCCGAATATGGTGCCTGGTCGCTCAGGTCGCCCATCAGCAGCATCGCCGAACTCGACAGGTAACCTTCAATCGCGCCCAGCGTGACGTTGGCGAGGAATGCACCCTGTGCGATTACTACCCCGGGTCTGCCGGTCAACCTGCCGTAGACCTCAGCCATAACTCCAGCGCGGGCTTCCTCGCGCACCAGCACGCTGCGTACCGTCTCGCGATGGTCATAAAGGGCGTTGAAGACCGCACCCATGTTGCCCCCCGGCATTCCGAAGACGAGATTGATTCCGGCCTGTTCGAGTACGCGTACAATTGCTTCGCTGGGCGAGACTTCTTCGGCGAGCAGGGGCCGCGCCATCCGCCGAAATGAATTCGTAGTCGCCATGCTGCGCCCTCCGTCGGCCAGATGTTCAGGAGTGGTCGAGAAAGTGTCGCGCACCACAAGCCGCGACCGCAAGTGCGATATACAGATAGCTGCACAGCGCGGGGACCACAATCGGCGTGAAAACGGCGCGCTGAAGCATTCTACGGCGAAGGCGAGGGCGATGGCTTCTGCTCGGCTTCCCGCAAATGTTGGAATAAGGTTTCATTGGCGGTTACCAACTGCCCGATTGCTGCGATAATCTTGCGTGACATCTCCGCTGTGGCATCCTTACCGACGCGAAACACTGATGAATCCTCATAGATCTCGCCCGGCAGCTTATCGGAATAGATCGTGAACGCGACCGACACGGCTGACATCCGTCCAGCGAGCCCGTTTTCCAAACCGCCCCAGAGATCGACGCACGAGAAATGGAGACCAATGCCGTATCCGGAATTGCCTCCACTGAGGTGATAGCCCGGCGAGGCCGCAACCATATTTTTGAAATCTGCACATAACTGCTGGCCGACACTATCCGCGCAGTGGCATTCGACGGCGAGGTCGATTTTACCGGTATCAGCGCTGCTCTTCTGAGCAATCGGAATTAAGGCCAAAAGCCCGACCAGCACTTTTGAAATAAATTTGAGCGTCTTCAAAGCGTTTACAGCCTAACGGCGCCGCGCCATCAGGGCAATCGAACTTGTGTAGCACTACATCAGATGATTTCATTAGATGATTTCATTGCACCAAGCCCTGCTCATCAGCGTCACGAGGGTGAATCACCGTGGCGCGAGACATGTAGGGCCGGGCCGTGACAGCGCATGCCGCGCGGGGAAAAATGAACTTCGCCGATCGACTCCTTGAAGCGCAGCTCAAAAAGCACAGTATCGGGGTACTCGGTCTCGATCCACAGCTCGATACTGGCAAGCAGCCGGGCGTTCCCGCCGGGCTAACCGTCGAGCGCTTCTGCTGCGAAATTGTTGAGGCGTGCGCAGCCTCGGTGATAGCTATTAAGCCACAACTCGCATTTTTCGAAGCGCGCGGCATCGAGGGGATGCGTGCGTTCGTTGCGGTCACGAAGCTTGCCCGGAAATTGGGGCTATTAACAATCGCCGATGCAAAACGAGGCGATATCGGCCCTACATCTGCAGCTTATGCTACAGCGTTTCTTGGCGATGGCGATTTCGGATGTGATGCGGTGACCGTCAATCCATACCTCGGAAGTGACGCCATCATGCCGTTCCTGCGCGCCGTCCCGGACGGGCGAGGCATCTTCGCGCTGGTCAAGACGTCAAATCCTACATCTGGCGAATTTCAGGATCTTGCAACCGGGCAAGGTCCGTTATGGGAATGCGTGGCGCGTCGAATTCAGGGGATAGCAAGTGATTTTCTCGGCGAATGCGGCTTGTCGGCGATTGGCGCGGTCGTTGGCGCGACCTACCCGGAGCATGCGCGGCGCGCACGCGAACTGATGCCGGGCGCCTTGATCCTCGTGCCCGGCTACGGCGCTCAAGGCGCCACTGCGGTCGATGCAGTTGCGGCCGCTCGCGCCGACGGAACCGGGGTTATTGTTAATGCAAGCCGCAGCCTTATGTACTCGTATCGCAACCGGACGGGAGTCAGCCCGGCGGTCGCGGCCGCTGAGGCAGCGGAGGCGATGCGGACCGAATTGAACGAAGTGCGCTATGCTGGCTAGCGGCCTGGAGGCACATGCTAATCAGGCACGCATCAGGGCAGCTTCGTCCGCGGCCAGCGTGGCATATACTTCTCGATCAATCTCTCGGTAACGGGTGAGAATGTCGTCGGCCGCGGTCTCGCGCCCGTTATCCCGCGCGATCTCTCGCATTTTCTTCTCGATCCATGAGAGATGCCAGGTTTCATCTTCGGTCACCGCCTTCAGCACGTCACGCGTTTCCTGATCTATATTGGGCAGCGCCGCATGAGCCATGTATCGGCTCTGGGCCCGTTCCTCGACAACGACTGTCAGCCCGAGCAACTCGACGATTCCTTTCGCGATACCGAGCCGGGCGCCAAGCCGCCGCTGGTAGCCATCCGCCAGCATCAGCGGAGCGCCGCCTAAATCAGCGATGCGGCGTGTCCATAACCATGCATGGCGGGTTTCATCCGCGAGATGCTTGGACAACTTTAGCTGCGAATCGGCATCCTGAAGATGGCCGAACATGTTAAACAGCAACCGCGCGCCGCGCAATTCGGCATCGCGATAAAAGCTGAAAATCAGGATTTGCTTTTCACTGGGCGACAAGGCGCTCAGGTCCATCGATGTACGATCTCCCACCGCTAAACGGCTGTTGCGTTGATTCTGTTTTGATTCGGGGCAAAGGTCGATGACAGTCAGCCAACAACGGGGTTTTACTTTAACTATTTGATCCAACTCGGCTGGTCAACATCCCCTGCCACCCGTTGGACTTCGAGGGCTCGTTAATCCAGTGCAAGGCGCCGGCAATCACGCACGGAAACATACGGCTTAAAGAATGAACGGTTGCATAAGCGCAGCCGCCAGCATAAGGGTTTGGGACCATGGAGGACCACAAGGCTTGAGCTTGAGGTGGCATTGTTTGGGCCTTTTTCCGGCGGCCTCAGGAGTTGTGCACGATGGTTTCGATGCCTGACGCATACTGGCTCGCACTGCGGCGTGTGCGCGGAGTCGGCCCCCGAATCAGCCGGCTACTGCTGGAGCGTTTTCATTCCGCCGAACAGATTTTTACGGCGAGTGAAGCAGAGCTGGCTGCCACGGGTATACCTCGCCCGACTGCTCGCAACATCAGACAATTCACTGATTTTTCGCTGCTGGAGAAGGAGCTTTGCGAATTGCCGCGAATCGGCGCCCGGCTGGTCAGATGGAACGACCAGGATTACCCTGCGAACCTACGCCAGATTGCGGATCCGCCGCCATATTTTCTGGTGCGCGGAACGATTGCCGGTGCCGACCCTAAATTCATTGCCGTCGTCGGGGCACGAGCAGCGAGCGATGCGGGTCGCAGAATGGCGCAGCGGCTGGGATTGGAGTTAGCCAGTAAAGGCTTCACGGTAGTGAGCGGCTTGGCGCGCGGGATAGATTGCGAAGCTCATCAAGGGGCGCTAGACGGTCGCGGAAGAACGGTCGCGGTGATGGGATCCGGAATTGACATCATTTATCCACCTGAAAACAAAAAGATTGCGGAAGCTATGATTGAGAATGGTGGCGGTTTGATCTCGGAATTGCCGCTCGGTACACCACCGATCCCCGAGAATTTTCCAACCCGCAATCGTATAATTTCAGGGCTGTGTCTGGGAGTGGTGGTGGTGGAAGCCTCAGAGCGGAGCGGCTCCCTGATTACCGCCAGAATGGCGCTCGAGCAGAACCGCCAGGTGTTTGCCGTTCCAGGAAGCCCTTTAAGCGGCAAGACCCGAGGTAGCAATCGCCTGTTGAAGGAAGGCGCCCGCCTCGTAGAGTGCGTGGATGATGTCGTCGAGGAATTAGTGCCTCAGCTGGTATCGCACGCCTCCATGCCTGCCACGGAGGGGCGAGCGTCGCACACGCCAATCCCTCCTGCCGGGACGCATACTCTGCAGGCCACCGCAAAACTTCCAGTGACCACTCGCGGACTGGACGGGGGATTTGCGGACACTGAACCACCAGACGTTAAAACAATATTACAATCTCTAAAGAGTGCTGATAGACTTCATGTCGATTCGATTATTGAAGGTTCAGGGCTGACTGTGGCAACGGTGCTTAAATTGCTCTTGGAACTAGAGTTGAGGGGAATAGTGACTCAGCACCCCGGGAAGCTTTTCTCCCTTAGTTCACCCTGAGATCGGGTCGTGCCGGAAGAGTGGGAGTGAAAGAGTGGCAAAAAACCTCGTTATCGTTGAATCTCCAGCAAAGGCCAAAACCATCAAGCGTTATCTGGGCGGCGATTTCCAGGTCGCACCGTCGGTCGGCCATGTGGTCGATTTGCCCAAGAGCAAGCTTGGGGTTGATGTTAAGAAGGGGTTCGAGCCGGAGTATCAGATAATTCCCGCTAAGGCGAAGGTCGTAGAGGGTATCAAAGCAGCCGCCAGGAACAAGGATAACATCTATCTTGCCACCGACCCGGACCGTGAGGGCGAGGCTATCGCCTGGCATATCGCCGACCGATTGGGCAAGCTGAAGGCCGGCATCCATAGGGTATTACTCCACGAAATCACCGAAAAGGCGGTCAAGCAGGCGATTGCGCACCCGTCGCAACTCGATCAGAACCTTTTTGAGGCGCAACAGGCCCGCCGGGTGCTTGACCGCCTGGTCGGCTACCAGGTGAGCCCCCTCCTGTGGGACAAGGTCAAGCGCGGGATCAGTGCTGGGCGCGTGCAATCGGTCGCTTTGCGCATAATCGTCGAACGGGAGCAGCAGCGTGAAGCATTCCGGCCTGAGGAATACTGGACGCTGGACGCCAATCTCGCTGCGAAAAATCCGCCGCAATTCCGTGCCCGTCTTTACAGCTATAAAGACCAGCGCGTTGACAACAAGTCAACCAAGCTGCTGAAGCCGCTCGCCGACGAGATCGTTGGTGCTTGCGGGAAAGCGCCCTTTATTGTCCGCAAAATCGAGCGTAAGGAGGTCCGCCGCAGCCCCGCTCCGCCATTCATCACCTCGCGTTTGCAGCAGGAGGCCTCGCGCAAACTGTATTTCTCGCCCTCGCGCACAATGAAGATCGCCCAGAAGCTCTATGAAGGGGTCGAACTGGGCGACCAGGGTGCAGTCGGACTCATTACCTATATGCGCACTGATTCGCCACGTGTATCGGACGACGCGCTGGCCTCGGTCCGCACCTATATCGACGGGCGCTATGGCAAGGATTATCTTCCTGAAAAGCCCAATTTTTACCGTTCGGCTAAATCCGCCCAGGAGGCGCACGAAGCTATAAGGCCAACGGCTGTCGAGCGCGACCCGGAATCTATTGCACGTTGTCTGGGCAAAGATGAACTTGCACTCTACACGTTAATCTTCAACCGCTTCGTATCAAGCCAGATGAGTCAGGCGGTCTACGATCGCACCTCGGTCGATATCGAGGCCGACGGTGCGGTTTTCCGCGCGACCGGTCAGGTGATGAAGTTTAATGGATTCATGCGGGTCTATCTCGAAGGCCAGGATGAGATCGACGAGGACGAAGCCGGCTCCCTGCCGGCAATGACCGAAGGTGAGCGTCTGACACTGGTCAGTCTCACTGCACAACTCGACGAGTCCAGCAACGGGAAGAAGCCCGACCAAAGGGCAGACGCTGGAGCCCTGGCGCGTGGGTTCTGGCTCGAGCAGCATTTTACGCAGCCGCCCCCGCGCTTTACTCAAGCGACGCTGATCAAAGAACTCGAAGATAAAGGAATTGGGCGCCCTTCGACCTACGCTTCGATCATGGCCAGTATCCTGAATCGCGATTATGTCGATGAGGACGAGAGCAAACGGCTGCGCCCCACCTCGCTTGGGCGGGTCGTGTGCGAGCTTTTGCTTGCCGGCTTCCCGGATATTTTCGAGATCGGGTTTACCGCGGCGATGGAGGAGCAACTCGACGAGGTCGAGGAGGGGCGCGAGAACTGGGTTAAAACGTTGAAACGCTTCTATGGCCCGTTCGAAAAACGCTTGGGTGAGGCCAAGAAGAAAATGCCGGCGGTCAAGCGTAAGGGGTTACCGACGGAAATAAAATGCGAACTCGACGGCGGTACGATGGTGATCAAATGGGGCCGCAACGGCGAATTCCTCGCCTGCTCCAATTATCCGAAATGTACTAACACCAAGGAGTTCATCCGCGACGAGCAGGGCCATGTCGTTCCGCAGGTATCTGCAGCACCGGCAACGACCGACGAAGTCTGCGAGAAATGCGGACGGCCGATGGTGCGCAAGCGTTCCCGGTTCGGCGAATTCCTCGGATGCTCGGGTTATCCTGAATGTGACGGCATCAAGAAGCTCAAAGCGGAGCCAATAAAGACCGGCGTCAACTGCCCTGATTGCAAGGAAGGTGAAATGCTGGAGCGGCGCACCCGCCGCGGCCGAATATTCTTCGGCTGCAGTCGCTATCCGAAATGCAAGTTCGCAAGTTGGGACCGGGTCGTACAGCAACCATGCCCCGACTGCGGGTCCGCCTACCTGGTCGAAAAAGTAAGCAAGCGCGAAGGCACGCGCAGGCAATGTCCAAATAAGGAATGCAGCTACCAAATCGCGGCTGAGGCGACAGCGCCAAAGGACGACGCCCAATCATCACAGCCGCAGGCATGAGGACAAACTGCGCCGATGCCGACGCGGCATTCGACCGCGAGCTACTCAGGCACTAGTATTTCCCGTAAGCCTCAGTACCTGCCAGCGATTACTGCTCCCGGTCATCCTGAGCGCATCATTTCCTGAGCGCATCATCGGCCCCTGCACCCCTACAAGAGCCGCAATGGACGTGGGTATCACGCTATGCGTGCTCCGCCGCTACTCCTACGGCCGGCTGCGGTGCGGTCGCCGCGTTCACTACCTTGGCATCAATCAGCACCTTGATTTCGGCTTCTGACCTGCCCAGTTCGCGCAGAATTGCGATGCTGTGCTGACCGGTGACCGGCGCGGGCCGCAGATTCCACGAGTTCGCATAGCCAAAGCGAATCGTATGCCCAACTTCTAAGATTTCGCCTGCATCGTGATGCTGCTCAGAGACGATTACGCCGCGCGAGCGCAGAGTTGGCTCGACGATTACTTCTGCTGGCGCCAACGGAGCGGGAACCGTGCATGGCACTCCCTCCGCCCGAAGGCGCCTTATTGCCATGACGGTTGAGCAATTTACCAGTACGGCTTGCACGAGTTGCGCGGTGTCACTTTGACCGTAACGCTGATTGCGAGCTTCTGCGAAACTCGGCCACGGAGCGGCGATGGCGAGTGCGCGTCGAACGCTCTCCCATTCCTGATCGCTATAACAGGCAATCACCAGCCAGCCGTCGGATGTGCGATAAAGGGCATTGGTGGGGGCGTGGCCGCGTTGATTGTGGTCGAGCGGAAAAGTCTCGGATTTGCGATCCCGATGACCGTGTACATCAGACATCGCGAGCAGTCCCGCCCCCGTCTGTGGAACTTCCAGATATTGTCCGGCGCCGCTGCGCTCGCGCTCGACCAGCGCCGCGAGCACCATTACGGCGGAAGTTAGTCCACAGCCGTAGTCCATATGGGTCAGGTAATGCTCCGGCGGATTGCCTTCACCTCCGGTACGCGAAAGCATTCCGGTGATCGCCGAATGAAGCGGCTCGAAGGTTGGAAGCCGTGACCATTCACCGCTGTTTCCATAACCGGACGAATGGCAGTATACGAGGCGCGGATTGAGCGCTCGCAGTTGCTCCCATCCCATGCCCAGGCGCTCCATCGCGCCCAACCGCATATTGTTGTGAACGACGTCGGCACGCTTGACGAGTTCCTGGACAATTCGGCGGCCCGCGTCGCTTTTGAGGTCGACTGCAATGCTCTCCTTGCCGCGCTGCACGCCGAGAAAAATGCCCAATTGCGGACCGCGCATCGGATCGCCGCCGTACTCCTCGACCTTGATCACGCGCGCGCCGAGGTCCGCGAAAAGCCGATTGGCGAATGGACCCGCCATGTAAGCGCCGAAATCGAGCACCAGCATACCGTCCAGCGGGCCGATCCGCCTGCCTGAGGGGTACAGGCTTTTCAGCCTGCCGTCTTGAGTGGCGGGATTTGCTACCTGCTTTCGCTTGGAGGCTCCGTCGCCGGTGCGCGCAGAAGCGTCCATGTGACCTCGGTTCGCTAGCAGCACGGCATTATGCTCTCCCGGCGCAGGGACTTCTTGGCGCAGTTCGATTGCCGTACGGCTGTATTTGGCAAGCTTGCCTAACCGGCGCTGACCATCGGGAAGAATGTCGACCAGTCCGTTCGCTTCCATTTGTTCGAGCCAGAGCGCGTCGCCGGGTTTCAGCGCCGGCATGCAGCAGACGTCGGCCTTCGCCAGAGTGTCGCACCAATATTGAGCGGTTCTGCTCTTGAAGGTGAGATCGAGATGTCTCCACAAATTTATGGCGGCCGCCGGCTCCATCGGAATCCCGAGCACATGCAGGCCCGCATTCTCAATCACCAGGTCATCGCGTCCCACCACCTTTAACATGCGATCGAAAGCACCGCGCGGGCCGGTATGCACCTGGATCCACTCGCCGTCGCTGCACTCAAACAAACTAACGACGATACGGAGGTTATTGTGGCGTGTACTGATGCGGCTGCTGGTCAGCAGCGGCGGCCCAAGTTTCTCGCCGCCTAACCATCGCGCGTTGCTGAGGATGGCGATGCCATCAAGCAACGATGTGGTGACGGTCTGGCCAACGCCAATGCGTTCGCGTTCGAGCAACGCCCCCAGAATTCCGATCTGAAGCAACCAGGCCGCGCCGTAAATTGCGTGTGGCCAGCCCAGGAAGGTCGGACCGTCGTCAAGCACGCCGGCCTGGAAATGCTGCATCCCATATTGCGCCTCGATTAGTTCACCACAAACCGGATAGCTGGTCCCGCTCTCAGCCGCCCCCAGTTCGTCGACGCTGCGTGGATAAGCCGTGAGAACGGCAACGATCTGATTCTGGTTGGCGGAAATACCACGCAACTCGCGAGGTTTCTGGTGCCATGGTTGCGCCGTTTCAAGAATCACGTCGGCAGAATTGCGCAGCCATTCCCATTGCCCGTTTTGCGCTTGGAGCGGTCCCACGGTTACGCTTTTCTGCCCGCGAAGCCACACCCGTGAGCCGGCCAGGGCGCGCACCGGGTCGCCGCCTTCGGGCTCGACCCGGATTACTTCGGCGCCGAGGTCGGCAAGCACCATTCCAGCGATGGCCGCGGCCGGCGAACGTTCAGATAGATCCAAAATGCGGACGAAACCATCCAGCGGTCCAGCCATGCGAACCTCCTGCCGCCAATCGAAGCTCATCCCGCCTCTCACGGGCCGCGGGCGGTGAAGTCCCAACCGGTATCGAGCTTGATTGAGGCATATCGCCGCAGTTTCGCTAATGCAAACATCGCACGCTTACCACTCAAAAACAGAGGCTAAAAACCGGATGCCGCACGGTAAAGACCGCAGACGAGCAGGATTAACGGTGAGCTCCAGCAAGTGGCGCGCGACACGAGCAGGCGCTGCATTGGAGTCCGCCGAGGCCGCATTGGCAGGCAGCGGCCGATGATAATCACCCATCTCTTTGATCTTACGTTCGGCGAACCCGATCACTTCGGCGCCGAGCGCTTCAATTACTTTGTTCAGACGCGGGCGGGTGCCATAAAAAATCGATTCCGCCACGTCGTGACCGATATTGGCGGTCATAATTTGCATGTCACAACGGCCCAAGTGTCGTCTATTTCAAGGCCACCCGCCGTAGTACGATTTCGCGAATCAGGCACTTGCCAGCCAGCTTTGATGGCACGGCCATCAGTGGCTCCTACTCCTGTCGAACCCCACGGCTGAACTCCATTGGTAGCCATCAGGCCTCCCATTTGGTAATTCGAGAAGCTACAAGCCTGGATCGTGACTTCCGGACTTTCTCAAAGTACTGAGCGAACAGAACCGTCAGAACGGAAGGGAAGTGAGCGTGAACCTAAAACTGCGGCCCGGGACACCTGAGGATGCGGCAGCATGCGGAGTAATCGACTTCGAGGCGTTCAAGTCGATTTCGAGCCAGCATAATTTCCCGTGGGATTTCCCCTCGGTTGAAGTCGCCACAGCCGTGACGATGGCGCTGCTATCAAATCCGGGATTTTACGCGGTTGTTGCCGAACTCGATGAGAAAATTGTCGGCAGCAATTTTCTCGACGAACGCAATCTGATCTCAGGCGTTGGCCCGATTTCGGTCGACCCCACTGTTCAGAACCAGGCCATCGGGCGGCAGTTGATGCTCGCCGTGATGGAGCGGTCAACCCAGCGGCGCTTCGCCGGCATTCGGCTGGTGCAGAGTGCCTATCATAATCGCTCCTTATGCCTGTACACGAAGCTGGGCTTCGACACGCGCGAACCACTCTCAAAGATGTTCGGGACGCTGCCGAAGTTGAAATTTGCCGGCTACGAGGTGCGCACAGCGAGAGAGTTGGACCTCGGCGCCTGCAATGAAATCTGCCGGCGAATCCACGGTCACGATCGCGCCGGTGAGCTGCGTGACGCGATCAGGCACGGCACTGCCACCGTTGTCGAGCACCTTGGAAGAATCACGGGCTATGCGAGCGATATCGGGATGTTTGGACACGCGGCGGGCGAAACTACTCAGGACATCACGGCGCGTATTGCCGCAGCACCGAAGATTGACGGACAGGGCTTTCTACTCCCGACGCGCAATGGTGAACTTTTTCGATGGTGCCTCCAAAACGGCTTCCGCCTCGTGCATCAGATGACTCTGATGACGCGCGGTCTCTACAATGAACCGGCGGGTGCTTATCTGCCGTCGATTCTTTATTGAGCTAACCGAATATCGAATAGCTACCGCCCATTATCGGAGTAGTCGGTATTCCAAAATTGTGCAGCGAGTGAAATCGAAATTGCCCGGCAACGCTTCAATACTGGATAGTCATTTTCGCGATCGGATTATGCCTGTGAGCAATCCTGCGATAGTTTTTGAACCCTGCGCGGCTGCTGAGCTGCGCAACATCGTGCAGGCGTTTGTCAGTCATCACAATATTGCGATCACTGGGCGGGGGGAGTGGTATCCAGTTGCGTTCTTCCTGAAGGACGAGCGCGGCGAGGTGCTGGGCGGTTTGCTCGGAAACATCTGGGTCGGATGGCTCCATGTGGGCACGCTCGGGGTGGCCCCGCCAATGCGCGGGCGCGGCTTTGGCCGCGAACTGATGGAGCAGGCTGAAGCCTACGCAATTGAACGTAGTTGCACCAACGCCTTCCTCGATACGTTGAGTTTTCAGGCGCGGCCGTTCTACGAAAAGCTCGGCGATCGCGTCTTTGGCACGCTGCACAACCATCCCGCTGGCCATGAGCATTACTTTATGACCAAGCGGTTGACCTTGCCCGTATAGCGGCAAGAGCTTGTTTCGGAGCCGCTCTAAAATCCGAAGCCAGGCGGGGAATACGATCGTGGACTTGAAGGAGCTGCGGAGCCGCGTGACCGGCGCTATCACCACTTTCGAGGATAGTCATTACGAAAGGCTGCGGCGGTCGATGGTATGGAATCAGCTTGTGCCGCAGCGGGGTCCGCGCATTATCGTTCAGGCTGCCAACGAGAATGCGGTAGTCGAGGCGGTCAGGTTTGCGCGCACCAATGGGATGAAAGTCGCGGTGCGCGGCGGCGGCCATAATTGGATCGGCTTTTCGCTCCGCGATGACAGTCTGCTGATCGATCTTGGCCGCCTGAGAAACGTGTCGATTGACCGTGAGGCCCGAATGGCAGTTATTCAGCCTGCGGTGACCAGCCGCGATTTCAATCGCCGCTTGGCCGCAGAGGGACTGGCGTTTCCCGTAGGCCATTGCCCGACAGTACCGATGAGCGGTTTTCTCCTAAACGGCGGAATTGGATGGAATTTCAACGCGTGGGGCGCGAGCTGCTTCAGTATCGAGGCAGCGCGGGTAGTGACCGCTGAGGGCAGCCTGATCGTTGCGAGCGACAGCGAGAACGCAGACCTGCTCTGGGCCGTACGCGGAGCGGGGCCCGCGTTTTTTGGCGTAGTGACGGAGTATACTCTCCGAGCATTCCCCGCGCCGGGCGCGATTACCACCAGCAATTACTATTTTCCGCTCGAACGAGCCGACGAGCTCAGCCGATGGGCCGCTGGCGTCGCGCGCGAGTTGCCGAGGCAGGTCGAGTTGGCGATTTTCATCGGTGCGGCCCCGCTCCCGATTGCCAATAGATGCACGGCGAGCAAGGGATTTGCTTGCAGCATGAGCGGAACGGCCTTCGCCGAGAGCACGAGCGCGGCCGTTTCGATGCTCAGCTTTGTTGATAGCTGTCCGCTCGCAGCCCACAGCCTGATGAAGGAAGCCAATCTACCGACGCCGATTGAAAAGCTGCATGAGATGAACGCGGTTGCGGCGCCGCCTGAACATCGCTACCTCGTTGACACACTGTGGACAAATTCACCGCCGGAGCGAGTACTTGCGGCCTCTTGCGAGCATTTCATGGATGCGCCGTCCCTGAAGTCGACTGAACTTTTCACCTTTTCAACCGGCGCTGACCGTTTACCGTTGCCCGATTGTGCGTATTCGGTTAGCGGTGACGCGCTGCTGATCTGCTCCGCGGTCTGGGAACGGCCCGAAGATGATGCTGTCAACACCGAATGGCATCGGGCGGCCATAGCGGGGCTGGACGAATTTGCGATCGGTCATTACGTTGGCGAATCCGATATCATCGGCGACCCGGACCGTGCCGAACGCTCATACTCGAAGTCAAACTGGCAACGCTTGAAGATGCTGCGCCGGAAGTACGACCCCGATGGTCTTTTTCACGGAGTGTTAACCAGCGCATAATCGTTAGGGTGGGGACTCCCCGACTCCACATTAGTGCGACAATTGCGAAATCGCAGTAGGAGCGGCGTCCGATTCTCGGTCGAGATAACAAGCAAAGAGGGGCCGCTCGTTACTGATATTGTAAGACAAGCGATGAGAGGCGGGCGAATGAAGCATGTGCTCGATGGCTATAAAGTATTGGATTTCACTCAAGTCCTGGCCGGGCCGACCGCGACGCGGATGATGGCCGAGATGGGGGCCGAGGTTATCAAGGTCGAGCTTGCCCCGAGTGGTGATCCCAGCCGCGCCCTGCCGTTTTTGCGCGACGGCCGCAGTGCCTACTACATCCAGCAGAATCGAGGCAAAAAAAGCCTCTGCGCCGACCTGAAGAGTCCCGCGGGTCTGGAGATTATTAGAGCCTTGATCCCAAGAGTTGACGTGATGATCGAGAATTATGCACCCGGAGTTATCGCGCGAATGGGACTCGGATACGACACCGTAAGCGTGCTCAATCCGAAGATCGTGATGTGCTCGATTTCCAGCCTTGGCCAAAGCGGGCCGTTGGCGAACCGTCCCGGATACGACACCGTCGGCGCCGCATATGCGGGAGTGCTGGACATGTGTGGTTACCCCGATCGCGCTCCGGTCTTCCCCGCGCTCGGCATCGGAGACGTCAGCACCGGAGTACATGCGCTGGCAGCGATCACTTCGGCGCTGCTCGGGCGGGAAAGGAGCGGCCGCGGCCAATACGTCGAGACTTCGTTGCTCGACTGTTACTTCGGTTACCATGAACTCAACGTGCAGATGCTCAGTGCCAGCCGCGGTGCGATGAAACCGCGCCGCACCGGTGAACATCACTATATGGTCGCGCCGGCCGGCATGTTCAAAGGAAAAAACACCTATATACTCATTATCGGGGGACTCGATCGCCAATGGCCGGCGATGTGCCGGGCGATGGATAGACCGGACCTGACGGATGACCCGCGCTTCAACTCAATAGCCGGGCGTGCCCGCCATGTCGACGAAGTAATCAGGATCGTCCAGGCTTGGGTAGATTCTCGCAGCGACGAGGAAGTCGAACAGGCGCTGGAAGAACATCGAGTACCATTCGCACCGGCGCTGACGGTCGAGCAAGCAATGAACCACCCTCATCTGCGGCAACGCCGCACCGTCAGAACGATTAGCGACCGTTTTCTCGGAGAATTCGATATTCCGGGTTTTCCGCTGCGCTTTTCCGAATATGGCGAACTCGCCCTGGAAGCGCCAACTTTGGGAGAACACAACGCGGAGATTCTGAGCGCTCACCTCGGCTACTCGGCGGCGCGTATCGAGCAACTTGAGGCGGCGGGCGTGCTCAATCGGGGTTCCCGTTAGCCCGCTCTCATGAACTGTGACAGCGTTTTTCTGTAGATGTCATCGCCTTGCCTGACAAGCCCCAAGTCCTTAAGCTGCGCACTTAGCCACCTGGCGCCTATGAGCCCACGCAGATCCGCTTGCGCTATCGATTCGCGCCGACGCGCAGGCGAGAAGGCATCGATTCCGGCTCTTGGGATGACGGCTCGGGCTGGCAGGAGGAATCAAGCGAAACATGGCTGGAGAAGTCGAATCGAAGGTCCGCGAGATAATCAGCGAACAGCTTGGCGTGTCCGCTGATGAAGTTACGCCCGAGGCATCGTTTATCGAGGACCTGGGTGCCGACTCGCTCGACATCGTCGAACTGGTGATGGCGCTGGAGGAAGAGTACGGCATGGAAATCTCGGATGAAGACGCCGAGAAGATCCGCACCGTCAAGGATGTCGTCACTTATATCGAGGCTCATAAGAGCTGAACGTGCGTTTGTCGGGTTCGTCCGGGCAACTAATTTGTTGCACGCGGTGTGGTGGGAAAAACCAAGCGGCAGGAACCGAAAACGCTGCATCGCTGACCAATGATCGGGGAAGGGAAATCGAGCGGTGGCTCGTGCGGTGGTGGCAACTGCGAGCCCCCGGCCGCATCGTCCGGTTTTCTCAACACCCCTGCTAAAATCAGGCCATGCGATGCCCCTTTTGCCGCCATAGCCGCAACCGCGTGGTTGATTCGAGGATGTCCGGGGACGGCGCGACGATTAGGCGCCGGCGGATGTGCTCTTCATGCAAGCGTCGCTTTACGACCTACGAACGTGTTGAAGAGGCGGCTCCGATGGTGGTGAAGAAGGATAACCGGCGCGAACCGTACGAACGCAACAAGGTAATCGCCGGAGTGGTAAAAGCTTGCGAGAAACGCCCGGTTTCGATGGAGGCGATTGAACAGCTTACAGATCGTATCGAGGCGGCGGTCGCTGAGCGCGGCGGCAAGGAGATTCCCAGTTCGTTCATCGGCTCGGCTGTGATGAACGAGTTACATCGGCTTGACCAGGTCGCATACGTCCGTTTTGCCTCCGTCTATAGGTCCTTTAAAGATATCGAGGAGTTCATGCGCGAGCTCGAAGATCTGATCGAGCGGCGTAAGCAGGAGCCTGACCTGATGCGGCAGGCCAAAAAAAGCGAACCCGCCTGATGACAGGTCAAGTCTGCAGAAGTGTCCTCGGTCCTCCAGTCATCCGCACTTCAAGTCTGTCCGCGGTGGGTGTGATTAAGGAGGGGCTGAAGCGGACGAGGCGCTTGGACTAAATTGGCCGGGGCCCAAACTTCCCGCCTCGACGACGAAGACGAACGCCTGATGCGCGAATGCCTTGCGCTGGCGCAATTGAAGATCGGACTCACCTCTCCTAACCCTGCTGTTGGATGCGTGATTGTTCGTGAGGGGAAGGTGGTGGGACGGGGCGGCACCGCGCCCGGTGGCCGGCCGCATGCAGAACCGCAAGCGATTGCCGAAGCCGGCGAGTTGGCGCGTGGTGCGACTGCTTATGTTTCGTTTGAACCGTGCGCTCACCAAGGCCAGACGCCCCCCTGTGCACGGGCGCTGGTCGAGGCCGGAGTTGCACGTGTGGTGGTCGGCTGCCTGGATCCTTACCCGCCAGTGAGAGGACGCGGCATCGCGATTCTGAATAGCGCCCGCATTGCAACGACGATTGGTGTCCTGGAAAGCGAATGCCGCCGAATGAACGAAGGCTTTATTGCGCGCGTCACTCGCGGGCGCCCGTTCGTAATCCTAAAGCTGGCGATGTCACTCGATGGCCGAATCGCTGTGGCCACGGGCGATTCGCGCTGGATAAGCTCAGAGGAGTCTCGCCGGCTGGTCCACCAATGGCGGCGCGAGTCTGATGCCGTCATGGTCGGCGCTGCGACGGTAATCGCGGATAACCCGCGGCTTACCTGCCGTCTCGAGGGTGGTCGCGATCCAGTTCGCGTTATCATCGACCAACGGCTGCGCTCGCCTGCTGGCGCAAGAATTTTCCGCCAGCGCTCCCCAGCCGCGACTATTCTCGTGACTAGCGCAATGAAAGCCGCGAGCGTTAGCCGGCGTTATGGCGCGCGGGTCGAAGCCATCGGCGCATCCGTGGACGGGCACGGGATTGCGTTGATGGAGGTGATGCGGGAATTTGGCCGACGCGGATGGTCGAAGGTCTTGATCGAGGGCGGTGCAAAGCTTGCGGGCGCCGCCCTACGCGCAGGCATCGTCGATCGTGTCGCGTTCTTTGTTGCACCACTTATTATAGGTTGCGGATTGTCCAGCGTCGAAGGACTGCTTGCTCGAAGCGTGCGCGAGGCGATCAAGCTCAGGAACTTCAGCACTCGCCGCGTCGGTTCGGACTGGCTGTTGGAGGCTGACGTGGTTCAGCGCAAGGCGCTCGCGAATTAACCGACTCTCGGGCGGATGTTCTTTGCTTAGCTGCCTACAAAAGGAATAACGTTCCGTGCTACGTGCGCTCGGGTGAACGAATTCGATGCGCTTTTGCCTTTGCCCAGGTAGTGATATTATTCGTTCCCCCAAGGATGCAAGCTGTGGCGATATCGCAAATCGAAGAGGTTTTCAGCGCTATCAGAGCCGCCCGCATGGTGGTTATGGTCAGTGACGAGCAAGAAGACGCCGAGGGTGACCTGGTAATGGCGGCCGAAAAGGTTGTTCCCGAGCATGTCAATTTCATGGCTAGCCACGGGCGCGGCATTGTTTCGGTGGCGCTCCCCGAGCGCCGTATTCGCGAACTTGGCATTCCCTTGGTGGTCGCCAACCAGGCGGAACCGATGGCCGAGCAGGCAGGTGCGCTGGTCGAAGCCCGCGAGGGGGTGACGACCGGAATCTCCGCGTTCGACCGCGCTCGTACGATCCAGGTGCTCGCTTCCGACAAATCCACCCCGGATGACCTGGTAATGCCTGGCCATGTGCTGCCGCTGATGGCACTGAGCGGTGGAGTGATGATGCGGATGGGGCGGGCTGAAGGTGCCGTTGATCTCGTCCGTAGCGCCGGAATGCGTCCGGCGGCCGCGTTGTGCGCAATTTTGCGCGACGACGGCGAGGCCGCGCGTTTTCCGCAATTGCAGGAGTTTGCCGCCGCACACTCGCTGCCGTTGTGTATCATTCGCGATCTGGTATCGCATCGTCTCACCAGTGAAATCCTGGTGCGGCGGGTCGCGGAAAGCGATTTCTCAGTTCACGATGCGGTGTTGCGCGCGATCGTGTTCCGCAACATTATCGACGGTCGCGAGCATCTCGCGCTAGTCCACGGCAATGTTGGCGCGGGCCGTCCGGCACTTGTGCGGCTTCATTCTGAATGTCTGACCGGTGACGTCTTCGGCTCGAAGCGATGCGATTGCGGAGAGCAATTGATGGAGTCGATGCGGCAGATTACCACCGCCGAAGCAGGCGTTATCATTTACCTGCATCAAGAGGGTCGCGGGATCGGGTTGGCCAACAAGATTCGGGCATACGCGCTTCAGGACCAGGGACTGGACACGGTCGAAGCCAATCTCGAGCTTGGGTTCAAAGAAGACCTGCGCGATTACGGAATCGGGGCGCAAATCCTGCGTGATTTAGGTGTCGGTGAGGTGCGTCTGCTGACCAATAATCCCCATAAAATCGAGAGTCTGGAGCGCTACGGGGTTTCGGTGACGAGGGTGCCGCTCGAAGTAACGCCTCATGCCGGGAACATTGAATATTTGCGCACCAAGCGTGAGAAGCTCGGCCACCTATTTAGTAAGCTGAAGATCGCAAGCTAAAGCCGTATAGGCTTACCCTCCACATTCAGGATGACCTGCGCCCAGCAGTGTGAGTGCAATCGGGGGCGGTTTTCTGAGGGGATTCAATGGGACTCCGACACACGGGCCGTGAGTTGGCGCTCAAGGCCCTTTATCAAATTGAGATTCGCGGCGAGGTTTCAAATGAAGACCTCGCCCTGTTTTTCGAATCGTTCGCAGGAGAGCGCACGGATGCATTTGCACTTCGCCTGGTCGACGGGGCTTGGCGGGAGCGAGCGCTAATCGATAGTATTCTGGCCGATGCGCTGGAACACTGGTCTATCGGCCGTCTTTCGCGGGTAGACCACAATATCCTGCGCATCGCCGTTTACGAGTTGCTGCGAATGGACGACATTCCCGCACGCGTGACGATCGACGAAGCAATCGAGCTGGCCAAGACTTTCGGTGACCAGAACTCCGGCCGTTTCGTCAATGGTGTGCTCGATCAGGTGGCCGATCGGCTGAAGTTGAAAGACAAGGGTGAAGAACGCACGCACGCCAAGGCGCACGGCGCCTAACTGGTTCATTCCGCAACTGCTTTTCATCGCCTTTATCGCGGCGATAGCAGGATGCGGCTACCATTTCGCCGCCGAAGGATCCGGCTTACCACCCCAAGCCAAGACGATCTACGTCGAAAAATTCACCAACCGGTCGCCCTATACCGGGTTGGATGATCAATTCATTCGTTACATGAAAGACGAGATTGCGCAGCACAAGCGCCTCGAATTGGTGGACGATCCAGGACAGGCCGACCTCCTGCTGAGCGGCCAGTTGTACTACGTTTCCGACGTTTCGACGATAGCGGTGGCTACTAACGCGGTAAGCGAACCCATCGAGTATACCCAAACGCTAGACGCTAACGCGCAGCTCACGGACCAACATACCAAGCAGGTCATCTGGAGATCGACCGGGCTCTTCGCCAACGACACATATGCCACAGTTGCGAATGCCGTGGTCACTACTTCGCCTGAGTTCCTGCAACAGAACCTGCGCGCACAGGATGTTGCGAATTTGCCGGATATTCAGCTGGCGAAGACACAGTCTGACTTTTCGCAGAAGCAGAACCTGGAGGGTCTGGCCCAAACCGTCTACGTGTCAATGTCTGAGGGCTTCTGATCTCTGCGCCGTTCCAATTTACTCAACAGCTATAATCCGGGAGGGCTGAGGATTGGCAGTTGAGACCGCAATGGTGTTCCTGCGCGCGCTCAGTCAGGGGCGGCCGATCGCTCCAGTTACCGCAATCTTTGGCCCCCAGGCGTTTCTCCGTGAATATGCGCTCGATAGCCTGAGGCGCCGACTGACCGGCGACGGTTTCAAATACCGCTCATTGCAGATTGCAGGAGCCGATGGCTACGACGCTCTGGTCACCGAGCTTGAGGAGGCCGATCTTTTCGCCCCCAAGCGACTGATCGTGGGTCGTGTTCTACGGTCTTATCGCGAACGTGGCGGCGATGACGATTCCGTAGCCGACGAGCGTGCAACCCAGGGCGCGGGCGACGAAACTGCGTTGATTGGCGCATGTGCTCGAATCGGCGTTACAGTCAGGCTCGTGCTGGTCTATGAGCGCGACAAGCTGCCGGCTAAAATGCGGCGGGTCATTGAGCAATCGGGCACTCCCGTGAATTGCATGCGCCCGTTCGACAATCAGCTCGGTCAGTTTGCTGAACTCTTCGCGCGCGCGTTGGGTCTTCGACTCACGATGAAAGAGGCCGATTTGCTGGTTGCGCATCACTCCGGCGACCTTGCAGGGATCGCTAACGCGCTGAATAAGGCCGCGGTTACTCGCCGAGATGACGGTAGAATCGAACTCACCGAATTGAGAGGGCCGGGCGCAGTCAGGATTCCCGAGTTGTTCGAGATTGCCGAAAGCCTGGTGCAGCGGGGGGTGGGAGAAACATTGTCGCTGTTCGACCGCGCAATGCAGATCGGACGCGACCCTATCGAAGTGCTCGCGCTGGAGTTGATACCCCAAGTGCGCCGAATGCTGCTGGCGGCGACGTTGCTTATTCGCAGAAAGGATCCCAGCACGATCGCCGCGACGCTTGGAGTAGCTCCCAGCAGTCCGCTGGCGGCTCGCGCGACGGAAGGAGCACGCCGGTTTGGGCTGAAGCGCCTCGAACGGGCACACCAGCGGGCGTGTGAACTCGACGCGTCGCTCAAAAGTGGAATAGTCAAACAGCGCGAGCAGGCGGTCGCGGCCCTAATCCTGGAATTAGCCGGGGCCTAATCGCCGCCGCAGGCCCAGTCCTCTAAAGGGTCAACATCCGGGTGACTGCCATTTCCATCATCCCGGTCGAAGCCTTGGTGAGCCACCGCCCCGAGCAAAGCTGAGAGGCGGCGGAAGCGAACGGGTTTCGTCGCCGATGTGACGCATTGGAGCACGCGCGGGATGGCCAAGCGCTGTGGCTTGAGCCAGAACGGTCGCCGCATCTGGCGGGCTTTTCTCTCCAGCCGCACCCGAATCGAGGGCTTCAAGCTCTCCAAAGACCCCCGGTTCATCGAAAAGGTGCGCGATATTGTGTGCTTGTATCTGAATATGAAGCGCTCGACTGCAGCGTGTTTGGCATTTCCACAGTGCTCGCCGCTTGGCGCAAAGACCTGCGGCTTCCGTTCGTACTTCTGAGCGACTACAACCGCGAGGTGTCCCGCGACTATGAGTGTCTGTACGACGAGTTCGGAGGACTGCAAGGCGTGAGCAGGCGCGCCGCCTATGCGATCGATCGTGAAGGTACCATTCGTTACAGCTACTCTTGTCCCGATCCCCGTGATCTTCCTGATTTCGAGCAGATCAAGCAGTGCCTGCGAGAAATCAAATGACGCCCCGGGAGAAATTGAGCTCGCGTGCGCGATAGCTTCCTGACCTCAGCGCAAACGGCCGCCTGGCGGAGTGCGAACCGGCCAAGACCGCGTTGCGAGTTTGCCTGAGACCCGAAGGTTGACAATCTTACATGATGTGCTGTAGGCCTTAATAGTTAGTTACCGGTGAGGGCAGGTATCGGCTGAACCTGCATATCATCCAACCCTCAGCCGTCATCTGCCTTTTTTCCCGGGCGCTGGTTGTCGGTCGCGTTCAGTGTGGTTGGTCGGCCAGGATTCGTTTATGCGAGAACTTCGGTTGGTGGATCGACAGTGGCGTGAGAGTTACTCAGTCCAACGGCTCGGCGAGTTCGTCGCGCGGTGTCGTCAGCGGGGGATTGCCGTCACACCCCAGCGGCTCGCAGTCGTACAAGCCCTACTGGCTTCGGAGAAGGCCACCAGTCCGCATTCGTCGGGCCTCTCCGCGCCGCGACATTGCTGCTCTGAAGGCCAAGATCCTCGGATCCGGACTGTCGATCTCCCAACTGGTCCAGACTGCCTGGGCGTCGGCGGCGACCTTCCGCGGCTCCGACAAGCGCGGCGGCGCGAACGGGGCGCGCATTCGGCTTG
>Ga0207416_1000607_pt1 | contig 58305 bp, 66 predicted proteins | sample PaiPotPPM11metaG_FD_184107 | JGI IMG/M metagenome (GOLD analysis project Ga0207416, IMG submission 184107) | Iron sulfur acid spring bacterial and archeal communities from Banff, Canada, to study Microbial Dark Matter (Phase II) - Paint Pots PPM... ... | reverse complement strand
GATTCGGATCGAGCGCGACGTACTGCAGACCCGTGTTAATCGTCTTGCCGCCGATCGTCACCGTACACGGCTGCCCGGTACTCGATATGCCCGGATTTGTGATGTTGAATCCGGGAGTTTGTCCGGTCGGCGGATTCGCGCCGACGGGCGGCGCGGGAACCCAGAACCCCGCTACGCCGGTGCACGGCGCCACACCCACCGGGTGTCCTCCGGCTAGGAGATAGTTTCCATCAAATCGGCCGTTCCCGTTTTGAATCAGCAATTGCAGATCGTTGCGATCGCTGGGCCGATAATGAAAATTAGCAACCGCGTCGACCGTCAGCTGAGGGCCCGGGCCGTTTCCGGGATTGTTGAATGTCGCCAGCGGAAACGAAAACACGCCGTCACCGAACTCGTTGGCGGCGTCTGCGCGATCGTAGGCTAAATAGGCCGACAAACGACGGTCTGGGGTCGCCGTTCCGTATTCGATTTGCATATAATGTCCGAATAAAGGCCCGCGTATGGCCGTGGAAATCAATCCGTAGGAAGGATACGTCCCGCGTTTGATGATGCTGTTGAAGACGCCTTGAGATGCCTCGCCGTAGCGGGAGTCGTAGCCGCCGGTATACACTTGGACGTTTGAAACGCCCACGGCTGAAATGGTCGTGGTTTGAAAATATCCGTTACCTGTGGAGAAAAATCCCGTAAGCCGATCGTTGATAGGAACGTCGTCGTAGAGGAAATTGGCATCGGTTGCGAGTCCGCCGCGTACGCGGGGTTGCGCGTTCGCGCCCATCCCCGTCACGCCGGGAATGGCTTGCGTAAAATCGTAAAGCGTCTTATGGACGTTGTCGCCGCCTTCTGCTGCGGCGAGCTCCTGGCTGGAAATGTTGTATACGTCCGCGGTTTGCCCGGGTTGCATAAGGCTTTGCTGGCTACGGGACTGCACGGAGGCGATCGTTCGCAGCGTGACCGCCAGCGTCACGTTCGTCGTGTTGGTTTGGTCTTGAAAAACGACCACTCCCGGTACGCTCGAGCTGGCATAGCCGGCTTTCTGAAACGAGACGATGTACGTGTCCGGCGGGAGGTTCGCGATATTGTAGAAGCCGCCGGCATCGGTCGTGACCGCGGCGGTCGCCGACGGGGAGACCGCACTAACTCGAACGGCAGCAACGGGTCGGTGGTTTACGTCGGTGACGGTTCCAGAGATTACTCCGGTAGTGCCGGCTCGCGCACAGACCGGAAAAAACACCACGGCCCCGAGCGCTAGAACGAAGAAAATTCGACGCATCGCTATGCCCTCCAGAAGCTCCAGGAGAGACGTTTAACCGCCATCACCATTGGCTCCTCGCTTTGACACGCTCAGGCCCTTCGACTACGCTCAGGACTTCGGCGCGATACCCCCGCGATGACAACGTGTTTGGCAATGCAATGGGGGTGCGGCGTTGGGCGTTCCCCGGATTCGACGAGCGCTAGTGGTGACTAACTCCTCTCGCAGGACCAGCAGTGGGCGTATCAAGCTACCTGCGCGCACGGTCGACCTGCTCACAAGGTGCGCATCGTCCAGGTTCTTTTTCGCTGGCGTCGACAATGCACCGCTGGATTCCGCAAGCTAACGCGATTTCACGACCTTCGCCACATGTATACAACGCGGGGGCTCAAGCTTGGAATTTCACCGAAGGTCATGCAGGAAATGCTTGGACACGTTTCGGTGAAGATTACGTTGGACACTTGCAGCCACTGCTGCCGGCATGCACGAGGCTACCACTGAGGAGATCGACGCGGTCAGGATCGGCTCCGGATGTTGGACTCGAAGACGACCTGCTGATTAACAGTCAGCTGCGGACAGCGCCGCTGAGACCCAGTGCGTTACGGACTATCCGGGCGCCGTTTTCGCTGAGCACTGACTCCGGATGGAATTGCACCGCAGTGATAGGCAGCGTGCGGTGCGCAATCGCCTGGACGACGCCGTCGGAACTGCGGGCGCAGACTTCCAGCTCGTCCGGCAGCGTTGAAGCATCCAGGCACAGCGAATGATAGCGCGTCGCATGGAGAGGCGAGGCCAGTCCTTCGAAGAGCGTTCCGCCGCGATGCGTGATCGCGGAAACCTTTCCGTGCATCGGTTCGGGTGCGTGTGTGACGCGCGCCCCGAAGGCTTCGCCGATGGCTTGCAAACCGAGGCAGACGCCGAAGACCGGCATTTTCCGTTTCGCCGCGTCGCGCACCAACTGCACGATCTGCGGCGTTTGGCTTGGGTTTCCCGGACCCGGACCGATGACAAGCGCGTCGTACTCTTCCAAGAGCTTCGCGCCGAGCCGCGGATCGTCGTTATGCACGACCTGGGGCTGCGCGCCTTGTTCCGCCAGCAGATGCACGACGTTATATGTGAACGAGTCGAAGTTGTCGACGAACAAGATTTTCATCGGAGAACGAGCCCCTCGTCTTGCGCGCCTTCGGCGCGCCGCTCGGGGTCCTTCGACAAGCTCAGGATGACACGAGCGATCTCCGCCTTGTTTAAGACTTCGTCGTACTCGGCTTCCGGATCGCTGTCCGCAACAATGCCGGCCGAAGCTTGCCAATGCACGTTTCCGCCGTGCACGTGCATACTGCGCAGCGTGATGCACGAATCGAAATCGCCGCTGAAAGCCCAGCGGCCGATGCTGCCTGCATAGAACCCGCGCGCGACCGGTTCCAGCTCGTCAATCAGTTGCATCGCGCGAATCTTCGGGGTGCCGGTCACGGTGCCCGCAGGAAAGCCAGCCGCGAACAAATCGAGCGCGTCGCATTCGGGACGCAGCGTGCCCGTCAGGTCGGAAACGATGTGCATCACATGGCTGTAGCGCTCGAGTTGCAGCAGTTCGGAGATCTTCACCGAACCGAACTCGCAGACTGCACCCAGATCGTTGCGTCCTAAATCGACGAGCATCACGTGCTCGGCTCTTTCCTTTTCGTTGGAAAGCAGCTCCGCGGCGATCACGCCGTCTTCGGATTCGTCCACGCCGCGCGGACGCGTGCCGGCAAGCGGTCTAATGCGAGCTTTTCTTCCCTCGAGACGTACCAAAAACTCAGGCGACGCTCCCAGCAACTGGCCGAAGGTCGCATCCACGTAAAACATGTAGGGCGAAGGGTTGCGCGACCGGACGGCTCGATAAAGATCGAAGGCCGAGCCCTCGAGTTCGGCAGCAAAACGCACGCCGAGCTGAAGTTGGTAGACCTCGCCGTCGACGATATACTGTTTCACCCGTCGCGCGCGTTCGAGGTACTGCACGCGGTCGAGCGACTCGCGCACCGGCTGCGATCCGTGCACGGCGTTCGGCAGCGACGGGCGCGCCGACATCAAGCGCTCGACGTAAGAACCGATTCTTCGCGCCAATTCGGATTCGTCCGGACCACAGGTCCAAATCGTTAGCTCGTCACTAAAATGATCGAAGATGAGCCACGTCGCGGGCAGGGCAACGTATGCCGCGGGCATCGGCGGATCGGCCGGCTCGCGCGCGGGCAGACGTGCGAACGAACGTGCCGCGTCGTACGAAAATGCAACGAGCGCGCCCCCTCGCTGAGCCGGATCGGCAACCTGCGCGCGATGCCCGCTCACGAAGGCCCGGATGTTTGCAATCATGTGGCCGTCGTCTTCAAAGCTGCGCGCCTCGAGATAGTCGATCCCAACAAAGGAATATCGCGAAATCCGTCCGCCGCTTTCGACGCTTTCGAGCAGACATGAAGCCGCCGGCGATCCAAGCGCGGCGAGCGCGCCGATCGGGGTAATCGTGTCGGAAGCTATAGTACGGCTGCGCGCTACAAGGCTGGGCATTTCAGCCTTGATTGGCTTCGTCGAGCTCCCGCTCTTCCTTTCGGGCTTCGCGAGCATCGTATTCGGCCAACCTGCGCCTCTTCAACGCTTCGATTGCCTTCCGGTCGCGAACGGCCTCCAATAGGGGCGCGCGCGCTTCATCCGTTTCTGCGATGCACCGCGATACGGCCATTCGCGCGGCGGCGGCGGCTCTTTCGATCTCGGCCGGCAGCGCGGATCCGCCGCGGGGTATTGCAACAAAGGATCGCGCAAACTCCAATTCGAGCCGCGCGAGGTGCGCCTGCGCTTCCGCGAGCCGTTCTTGCGCTCGCGCCAGCGTTGCGAGCCTTACGTTCTCGATAGCTTTCCGCTGCAACAGCAGCGGCTCCAGTGAGAATCTAAAACTGCGGCTCAAACGGCGAGCTGCGAACGCTCCGGCCCCACGGACACACACTCGACCGGAACGGAAAGCGCGTCTTCAATGCGTTTGACGTACGCGCGCGCCGCGGCCGGAAGATCCGCAATGCGCCGCGCCCCGGAGATGTCTTCGCTCCAGCCGCTCACATACTCGACGTCCAGCTCGAGCTTTGGGTCGGCCGCCGCGGAAAACGTCGCGCGCTTCGAGCCGGCGCGGTATCCGGTGACGACGCCGATCTTTTCGAGGCCGGTGAGCACGTCCAGTTTGGTTATCGCAGCTGCAGTCAATCCGTTGAGCTGCACGGCATAACGCGCGGCCACCGCGTCGAACCAGCCGCAGCGCCGCGGACGGCCGGTGACCGTTCCGAACTCGGCGCCGGCTTTGCGCAAACGTTCGCCTTCTTCACCGTGAAGCTCCGAAGGAAACGGACCGCTGCCCACGCGCGTGCAGTACGCTTTGACAACGCCCAGCACGCGATCGATCGCGCGCGGGCCGACTCCCAGGCCGATGCAGGCCCCGCCCGCCAGCGTGTGCGAGCTGGTGACGTAAGGATAGGTTCCGTAGCCCACATCCAGCAACGTGCCCTGCGCGCCTTCAGCCAGGACTTTACGGCCTCGCTCGAGCGCCGTGTGAATGTACTCTGCGCCGTCCACGACGTGCTCGCGCAAGCCTTCATGTAAACCGCCGGCGGCTAGGAGAGCGCCGACCGTCACGCCTTTACGCGCGACCTTGTCAATGTAGGCCGGGCCAATTCCGCGCCCGGTCGTTCCGATCGCGTCCGCGCCGCGGGCTTCTTCCGCCTGGCGGTCAGCGTCCGCATGCTGCGGAAAGACGACGTGTGCGCGATCGGAGATCTTCACGCGCGAGATGTCGACCCCGATCTTTGCCAGCGCTTCCAGTTCCGAAAGTAAGCCGGAGAGGCTCACGACCGTGCCGCCGCCGACAAAGAGCTCGCAGCGCTCTTGCAGCACCGCCGACGGAACGATCCGCAGCGCGAGCTTCCGCTCGCCGACGCGAATCGTATGTCCGGCATTGTCTCCTCCGCCAAAACGCGCCACGATGTCGTAGTCGCGCGCGTAATAATCGACGATGCGGCCTTTGCCCTCGTCGCCCCATTGAAGGCCGACGATTACGTCGATGGATCACCCATCGGGATCGGCGCAACTCCGTCGAACGACGTCATCACATATTCGCTGAATAACGCGTTCGGCCAGCCGAAATCGGCGCGCGTATAGCGTTTGGGATCGTTCGGATCGAACGACTCGTGCAGCAGATGATCGCCGGGATCGCTCGCCAGCAGCTGGTTGAGCACGTCCTGCTTTTCGGTTTGTGAATTCGCGGTCAGGCCTTCCATCACGAGCGCCAGCGGCCAAATCCAGTGATCGGGCGTGTGATAGCTGCCGATTCCGCGCGCGACGTTGCCGCTGTAGTACGACGCATTGTCCTGCGAGAGCAAAAACGCGCGCGTGTTCAGGTAATACGCGTTGTTGACCGTCGTGTAACCGATGTAGGGCGCGGACAGCAGGCTCGGCACGTTGGCATCGTCGGTCACGATGCCCTTGCCCAAGCCGTCCACCTCATACGCATACATCTTGCCGTATTTCTTGTCGGTCACCATGCCGAATTTTTCGATCCCGCGCTGAACCTCGTCGCGAAGCTTTTGCGCCTGCGCAGCCTTGGCGCCGTCGTGGTAGACTTGGCGCTCGATTTGGGCCATATCGCCGAGCGCGACCACGGCAAACATTTCGGACGGGATCAAGTAGTTGTAATAGCAGGCGTCGTCCGACGGACGAAAGCCGGTCCAAATCATGCCCGTGTATCCGGAAGGCCGCCCCTTGCCGTCGTTCGCCAACTCTTTATGCGTATAGCGCGAATCACGCGCGTGGTTTTGCTCGCGCTGCATGGTGGCCAGAACTGCGTCTAGCGCCTTGCTTTCGTCGGGAGTGAAGATCGATTTGTCGCCGGTTTCATGCCAGTAGCTCCACGCCAACGTAACTGGGTAGGCGATTGAGTCGAGTTCGTATTTCTCTTCCCAGACGCGGTAGTCGAGTGTAAACGCATTGGCGTACGGATCGATCTGCACGTATTTGGCTTCGCGTGCGATAATCGCTCGCAGGAGACCGCGCACGGCCGGATCGCTTTTCGCATAATACAAATAGGGCCGCACCTGCGCGCTGGCGTCGCGCAGCCACTCCGCCGGGATATCGCCCGTCTTCACGTAAGCGGTGCCGTCGGGAGCGAACTCCGCCAACTTCGTGGTGTCCAGCAAAGCGGTACGGAACATCGTTTGGAGATGCGGGTTCGGATTTTGATACTCTGCCGCCGCGCGAACGATCGACTGGATCTCAAGCCCGGACGCCGGCGCGACCGCGACCAGCGCGATCGTTAACAGCCCGAGAAACGTTGAGATGCTGCGCACTGAAACGCGGCCTTACCGCGGCCAGCTTCCGTGGGCGTACAGCGCCGGCAGCTCCCGGTAGCGCCCTTGATAATCCAGGCCGTAGCCGACCACAAACACGTCGGGGATCTCGAACCCGCGATACTTGACGTCGAGGCCGGCGATGCGGCGGTGCGGACGATCCAGCAGCACGCAGATCTCCAGCGACGCCGGCGCGCGGGCGCGCAGCGTGCGCGACACGTACTGCAGCGTGAGTCCGGTATCGATCGTGTCCTCAACCAGAATGACGTGCCGGCCTTCGACAGATGCCGACGTGTCTTTGACGAAACTCAGACCTTCGGCGTCTTGATAACGCGTCAGCGCGATCACGTCGAACTCGCAGGGGATGTCGATGGCGCGCGTGAGGTCTGCCAAAAATACCGAAGATGCCGTCAGCACGCCGACGACCATCGGATTGAGCCCGGCATAGTCCTTTGCAATTGCAGCGCCGAGTTCGCGCACGCGCGCGGCAATGGCAGCCTCGTTGTAAAGTTGTTCCGCGATCACGAAGCGCGGGCGAGCCTGTTTGAAAAAACGCGCTCGACGTCGCGGCGCGTGAAGAGTTTGATCGCAACGTCGGGAAAGGCTTGGCGCAGCAGCCTGATCTTGCGATTCTTGCGCGTCAGCAAGCGCGGGCTCAACACCGTCATTTCGACGAACAGGTCGTATTCCGGCAAGAAGAAATCCGGCGTGAACCACTCGCTTACGAAACCGCGCGAGTCCCAACAAATCGGAAAGGCACACGGTTCATAGATCCACGTAACCTGGTAGAAGTCGAGGAGTCGAGCGAACTCCTCTTCGCTGCGATGCGCGAACCGGGCGACAGACGTTGCCACGGACTTACATCTACGACGCCCCTGTGGAAAACTCCGCCTGCGCGGGCAAGGCGACTTCGAATCGAGCGCCGCCCAGCGGTGAATCGGTTACCGCGACGCTGCCGCCGCACCGCTCGGCGATCAACTTCACGATCGCAAGACCGATGCCGGCGCCGTATCGCGCGGCGCTCTCTTTGCCTCGTACGCGCAAGGCGAAGACGCTCGAACGCTCCTCGGCGCTGACCCCCGGACCGTCGTCGTCGACCGTGATCTGCGCGCCCCCGGCATGCGCGCGCACGCTCACCGCAATGTTCCCGCCCTCTCTTCCATATTTTGTTGCGTTCTCGAGAAGATTAACCATCAGTTGCAAGCACGCATCGGGATCGATTGCCGCCGGCGCGGGCCCGGCAACGTCGCACGCCACGATCATCGCGCGAGCTTGCGCCAGCGGAGCCACAGCGTCACGGGCGAACGCGAGCTGTTCGGCAACGTCGCATCGATGCAAGCCGAAAGTATCCGCCGAGAGATCCAGTAACGAAAACTCGAACATCCCATCCAGCATCCGGCCCATCCGCAGCGCTTCGCGCTGCGCGGTCTGCAGAAAACGGTGCGACGTCGAAGAATCGACGCCCCCGTCGATCAACGTTTCGAGATACCCGCGAATCGACGCGAGCGGCGTGCGCAGCTCGTGGCCGATCGCCGCAAAGAATTCATACCGCTCGCGTTCGCGCGCGCCCCGTTCGAGGGCGAGCTCGATCTCCGCGTCGAGATCCAGCGGTCCCCTGACCCACGTCCAGCCGCTCTCGACGCGCAAGCCCGTTTCGGCGGCCATCTCCGACGCGATCCGCTGCAGCATCGCGCGGCAGATTGCCGCATTAGGATGCGCCGCTCCGCGCGACGGCGCCGCGACTAAGACCGCGAAAACGTCGCGGCCGCGGTCGTGTATCCGCCGGTCGCCGCGCCGCAGCACGCGGCTTGCCGCCAGCCGAAATGCCAGCGCTGCTCTCCGCTCGACCCGGCGCGCCGCGCGCTTGCCCTCACGCCACGCGATGTGCTCGAACTCGGGCACCCGCAGCACCAGCAGCGGCACAGTGCCGCTACTGGACGACGAATTTGTAGCCGAATCCATGCACCGTCATCAGCACACCCTGAAGCTTGCGCTCATCCTCGAGTTTCAAGCGGACGCGGCGAACGTGCACGTCGACGGTGCGTTCATCGCCGGAGAAATCGAAGCCCCATACCTTATCAAGCAACACTTGCCGCGAGAGCGCCACCCCCGGATTGCTTGCGAGCTCCAAAAGCAGTGAGAACTCGCGCGGCTTGAACCGAACGCGAGCGCCGTCGACGCGCACTTCCCGTGCCGCTTCATCGATCTCGAGACGTCCGAACTTCAAGACCAACGGATATGCGTCGCACGTTTTTCCGATGCGGCGCGCGATCGCTTTGACGCGCGCGATCACCTCGCGCGGAGAGAACGGTTTTACAATGTAGTCGTCGGCGCCCAGCTCCAGCCCGACGATGCGATCGACTTCATCGGTCCGCGCCGTTAGCATCACGATCGGCAGGTCGCGCTTCTCACGCCGCAGCGTGCGCGCCACTTCGAAGCCGTCGATCGCGGGTAAGCCGACGTCTAGTATCAGCATGTCGGCCCAGTTACGCGCCAGGCGCAACGCCACGTTGCCATCGCCGGCCGCGCACACGTTGAGCCCCTCGCGCGCCAAATGGTGTTGCAGCAGGTCGCGAATGCTCGCGTCGTCTTCGGCGATAAGCACCCGCAGCGCCGGCATACAGCGGCATGTGCCCACTGCTAAGAGGCTTGGGACACCTCCGGGAACGGTCCGAATTCCGCCGCATGCGCGCGTAGTTTCCGGTAAATTAGCGGCGCCGGAAATCCGAGCCGCTCCAAGGCTCGCGCTGCGGACGGATAGCTGAGTTCGGGCTTCGTCCGAAAGAGTTTGAGCAATGCTTTTTCGAGCCGCGAGCTTTCGCCGTCGGAACTCAACTGCACCGCGGTGCACGCGGCGTCGCGGTCGATCCCTTTGCGAACGAGCTCGCCGACCAGACGCACGTCGCCGACCGCTTTTTGCTTGCCTTCCACGTACAAGTGCGCGAAGAGCTTGTCGTCAACGTAGCCGTCCCGTTTGCAGCGTTCGACCGCCGACCGAATCTCGTCGCCGGCAAACATCTTGCGTTCCAGCTTTTGCCAGAGCTGCGCTTCGGTCAGCCGGCGATGCGCCAGCATCCGAAGGGCGCAGACGTACGCCTTTGTCATCCTGAGCTTGTCGAAGGACAGACGTCTACTCTGCGGCGACGACCGTCGCTGTCCCGTTATGCGAAACGGCGCCGGCCAGCTCTTCGCGGATCTTGCTCGCAATCTCGTCGGCGAGATCCAGGTGCTCTTCGAGATATGATTTTGCATTCTCGCGGCCTTGGCCGATGCGCTGCTCGCCGTAGGTGTACCACGAACCGCTCTTGCCGACGATGTTGCGTTCGAGCGCGACGTCGAGAATCGAACCCATCTTGCTGATGCCCCGGCCATAGGTGATGTCGAACTCGGCTTGGCGGAATGGCGGCGCGACCTTATTTTTGACGACTTTGGCGCGCGTGCGGACGCCGACGACGTCTTGCCCGACTTTGATCTGTTCGAGCTTGCGCACGTCGAGGCGGATGGAGGCGTAAAACTTCAGCGCGCGGCCGCCCGAGGTGGTTTCGGGGCTTCCGAACATCACGCCGACTTTTTCGCGCAGCTGATTGATGAAGATCATCACAGCCTTGCTGCGCGAGATGCAGGCGGTAAGCTTGCGGAGCGCCTGCGACATGAGGCGAGCCTGCAGGCCGACGTGGGCGTCGCCCATATCTCCCTCGAGTTCCGCCTTGGTGACCAGCGCGGCGACCGAGTCGACCACGATCACGTCGACGGCGTTGCTGCGGATGAGCATCTCGGCGATGTCGAGCGCCTGTTCTCCCGTGTCGGGCTGCGAAACGAGCAGATTGTCGAGATCGACGCCGAGGGCGGCGGCGTACGTCGGATCGAGGGCGTGCTCGACGTCGATAAAGGCAGCGGTGCCGCCGAGTTTTTGCGCTTCGGCGATGGCGTGCAGGGCGAGCGTCGTTTTACCGCTCGACTCCGGGCCGTAGATCTCCACGATGCGTCCGCGCGGGTAACCACCCACGCCGAGCGCGAGATCGATCGCGATCGACCCCGACGGAATGACTTCGAAAGCCATCCGTTCGCTGAACTCCCCCATCCGCATGATCGAGCCTTTGCCGAATTGCCGCTCGATCTGCGCGAGGGCGTTGCTCAGAGCGGTCTGCCGTTCGTCTTGCACTGCCATGTCGTCTCCTAACCTTTAGCGTCTGCTATTTCTATATCACGATATCGGGTGCGAGTGCCAAGTGCCTGGCACTTAAAAAGTGCTCTCCTCGAAAAGTGCCTCAATGAATTCGCGGGGCGAAAAGGGCCGCAGGTCGTCGGCGGTCTCGCCCAAACCGACGAATTTTATGGGAACCTCGACCTCGTCGACGATGGCCACCAGCACGCCGCCTTTGGCCGTCGAGTCGAGCTTGGTGACCACGACTCCCGTCAGCGCGGTCGTTTCATGAAAGAGCTTCGCCTGGGAGATCGCGTTCTGGCCCGTCGCGCCGTCCAAAACCAAGAGCGTCTCAGCGGGCGCGGCGCCCGTCTCGCGTTCGATCACGCGCCGCATTTTCTTCAGCTCTTCCATAAGATTGGTTTTGGTTTGCAGCCGGCCGGCGGTATCGACGATCACGACGTCGGCTTCGCGCGCGCGCGCCGCTTGCAATCCGTCGAAAACGACCGACGAGGGATCGGCGCCTTCTTTGCCGCGCACGAACGAAGCGCCCGAGCGTTCCGCCCAGATGGCCAGCTGCTCGGCCGCGGCGGCGCGAAATGTGTCGGCCGCAACGAGCAGCACGCGTTTGCCTTGGCCGCGCAGGCGCGTGGCGAGTTTGCCGGTCGTCGTCGTCTTGCCGCTGCCGTTGATGCCGACGATCAGCAGCACAGCCGGCTTCCCGGCGAGATCGAGTTCGGCGTTGGGGAGCGTGAGAAAACGCTCGACGTCTTTATGAAAGCGCGCGACGATTTGGTCGCTGGTGCTCCAGAGCTCTTGCTTCGCGACGGTTTTCAGCCCGCTGACGATTTTGGTGGTTGTCGCCACGCCGAAATCCGCGGAGAGCAAAAGCTCCTCGAGTTCTTCCCAGACCTCGGGGGTAATCGGCTTGCGCGCCCGGCTCAGTGCCTCGACGCCCGCCAGTGCCTCCCTCGTCAATCCGAACGAGGCCCGGAGCTTGACTAACCAGCTCACGGAACTAAGGCTTCCACGCCCCTAATCGAACTCCTGTTCGATATTGACAGCGGGTTCTCATTTTGAGAACATACCGTTTGTGCGGGTGATTAGCCGAAGAGCGCTTCGGGATTTTTCAAGAAATCACGTAGATTCGGCCCGGGCGCTCGATGCATGGTACCGGATTGCAAAGGCGTCGCGTTGGAAAAGTCTCGTTGAAGTTCAGGCGACCTGGCCTTCCGCCGAAGCAGTTGGCCAGCTCACGGTCTTTAACGTAAAGGGCAACACCTATCGGTTGATCGCGCGCATCAATTACCTGAGCGGAACACTTTTTATTCGGGCGGTGCTCACACACGCTGAGTACGATAAGGGAAATTGGAAACGATTATGACGGTGTTAGACGAAATTCGGTATGCTGAACTCCTGAAGGACAAACATCCTCGTATCATTCGCACGGAACAAGAAAACGAACGCGCGTTGCATGAGGTTGAGGACCTGATGTCCCGGGAACAGCTTCGCCCGGAGGAGGCTGAACTACTCGAACTCTTGACGATCTTGATCGAGCACTTCGAGGGAGAACGCTATGCACTGGACGCTGCAGCACCGCTCGACATTCTACGCGAACTCATGGCTGCGCGCGAAATGACGCAGGCTGAAGTAAGCAGACTCTTTCCCTCCAAAGGTATCGCATCAGAAGTACTAGCGGGCAAGCGCAACATCAGCAAAGCTCAAGCTCGAAAGCTGGGCGATTTCTTCCACGTGCCGGCCGCCATCTTCTTGGAACTTTAAGCTTCTGCCCTGATACATTTTTAGCCCGCCGGTCCGCCAGGTGGCTCTTTGCGGACGTACTTTTGCTTGAGCGTCGGGTCGCCTTCGCGATAGCCTAGATCGCTTTGGAGTTCGCGCAGCAGGTGACGTAAGTGGATGACCGCTTGCGCATGGATCTGCGAAACGCGTGATTCGGAGACGTTGAGACGCTCCTTGATGTCTTTGAGGGCCTGCCCGTCAAAATAGTAAAGTGAAATAACTATTCGTTCTTGCGGCGGCAACTCGTTGACAGCTTGCACCAGCGCGCGGCGCAGCTCGCGCTGCTCGACGCTGGCGGTAATGTCCACGTCGGCGTCTTTGAGCGTGTCGGCAAGGGGAATTTGATAGCCCTTTTCGCTCGGGAGCGGCTCCTCGAGCGAGAGCAGCGACGTACCGCGCACGCGCTGCAGCAGCGCGTTGTACTCAGCCATGGGCATGCCCAGATGAGCTGCAACTTCTGCATCCTTGGGGAGGCGGCCGAGCTTTACTTCGAGTTCTTGATAGGCGCGTTCGATTTCGCGAGCGCGTTGACGCACCGCGCGCGGCACCCAATCCAAAGCCCGTAGCGCATCGATGATCGAGCCGTTGATGCGCGTGATCGCATATGTTTCAAATTTGACGCCACGCGAATCGTCATATTTTTCGATCGCGTCGATCAAACCGACGATGCCGTCGTTGATGAGATCGTTCAAGTCGACGTTAGGCGGTAGGCTGACGGATATTCTACCCGCCACGTATTTCACGATATGCAAATATTTGTGGATCAGTTCTTCGCGCAAGTATTCAACGCCGTTGATGCGGTAGCGGCCCGGGCCACCGCCGGTCTTCACGCGTACCTGATTCGGGGGTTGACCGCCGCATAGAGCAGATCGACGATCGTATTGACGACCACGAATACGGTCGCGAATAAGAGAATGACGCCGTTGACCAGCGGCATGTCGCGATTGCTGATCGCGTCGAACGCCAAGCGGCCGACGCCGGGCCACGCAAAGATGTGCTCGGTCAGCACGGCTCCGCCCAGCAGCAGGCCAGTTTGCAAGCCGATGACGGTGAGAATCGGAACGAGCGCGTTGCGCAGCGCGTGATGCAGCAGCACCGCGCGTTCACTCAAGCCTTTGGCACGCGCGGTTCGAATGTAGTCGCTGCGCAGCACGTCGAGCATGCCGCTGCGCGTAATCTTTGCGACGATCGCAAGCGGAATGGTGCCGAGCGTCAATGCCGGCAGCACGAGGTGCCACAGCGCATCGCCCGCAGCTTGCCAGTTGCCCTCCAGCAACGCGTCCAGCAGAACAAGATGCGTGATCGGCGTAACGGTAAATTGCAACGAGATGCGCCCCGAGATCGGAAAGAGATTGAGCCCGTAATACGATGGTACCACCGAAAGCAAGTACACGAGCATCCAACCGAGCCAGAAAACCGGAATCGAGACGCCCAGGAGCGCGAGGCTCATCGTCAAGGCGTCGGCGAGCGACCGAAACTTTACAGCCGCAATAATCCCGAGCGGAATCCCAAAGGCGATCGCCACGATCATCGCCGCCAGCGCCAGTTCGACCGTGGCCGGAAAATATTGCGCGAGCTTGCCGGCGACGCTTTCGTTATCGACGACCGAACGCCCCAGATCGCCGCGCGCCGCGTGCGCCATGTACAGCCCGAGCTGCACGTACCACGGTTTGTCGAGCCCGAGCGACGTGCGCAGCGCCGCAGCTTCCGCAGCCGATGCATGCTCGCCTAAACGAATCGCCACCGGGTCACCCGGAACAGCTTTCATGAACGCAAAACTCACGATGGTGATCGCAATCAACACGAGCACGAGCCGCAGCGTGCGGACGGCGACGAATCTAGCCATAGAACGTGCGGGCGGCAAAACGCAAGGCTTGACCGTACAGAAACGCTTTATCCGCAAGCGTACGCTCGTGATCTTCGCGCTGCAGAAGGTCGACGAATCGCGCGGACTTTCCGAGCTGGTCGAACAGCGCCGAGTACCGCGACGGTTTACGCTCGAGGTAACGCATGAGCTCGGCGCGGTGGCGCAACCGCGAATAGAAACGGCTCTTGAGCGCGGCTCCGTACCGCTGATATGCGCGGTGCGGCTGCGCGCGCGACGCGCTGACGGCATCCGCCGCAAAGCGCCCGCTCATCGCGGCTTCGTAGATTCCCTCACCGTTGGTTGCGTCGACGAGGCCCGCCGCTGTGCCGCCGACCATTGCCCCCGGCACCGCGACGGCCGGTCGCGGCGCGCCGCCGTACAGCAAGTGGCCTTCGAGTTTGGTCGTGAACGTCGCGGCCGGATACAATCGTGCGCGCACGCGGTCGGTGAAAAGATCGAGCTCTTCACGCAATTGCGCGCCCGCCATCTTCCCCATGACGCCAAGACCGATCGCCAAGTGATCGCGTTTGGGAAACATCCAGGCGACCGTCATGCGTCCGTCGCGGGTTGGGAAATAATGCATTTCAAGCGATGTGTAGGCAACGGCGGCAGCCGGGCGATCGAGATACACGCGATATTGCAGCGTTGTGACCAAACCGTTTTGCCATTGCGGATATGCGAGTTCGGTATCTTCAAGTTTTGCGGTCGAGCCTTGCGCGAAGAATACATTTCGCGCTGCGACGGTCTTGCGTTCGCCCGACTTTAAGTCGGCGTAATCGATCAGCACGCGATCGCCCTCGCGCCGCAGTCCGCGGAATAGCGACGAAGTGCGGATGTCGGCGCCATCCGTTCGTGCAAGGTCGCCGATAGTGCCGTCCAGCTCTTCGCGCGTCGTGGTGTGGCCAGGAACGATTGCGAGCTCGTACTCTTTGCCGGCGGGATCGAAGAGCGCAAGCCGCGGCGTATCGCAATGCACGATCGCGCGCGGCAAGTCGAACGTCGCGCAAAAGCCCGGGCGCAGTCCCGCGGCGCAAACGCGCTTGGCTCCGACAGTGCCGTCCTTCTCGAGTACGACCGTTCGCACACCGGCGCGCGAGGCTTCACGCGCCGCTACACCGCCCGCCGGCCCGCAGCCGACGACGACAAACTCGACTTGCTCCACCTAGCGGTCCTGCGCCTCGGCCGGGGCGGCGTCCTCTATGTCAAAAATCGTTTTGCTTCACACTATATTGTGTGGATCGGGCCGTTAAACCACTCCGGGTAAAGCGAACGTGTGTTCCGCGGGAACCACGCTTGCCTTCCATAATAAACCGCGCCCGATGCCAAGGCCATACGATGTGCGCCTGCCCGGCTTCTACGGTGCTTGCGCCTATTGCGGAAACGACGAGCGCTATATTCGCGATAGGGGACCGAACATTGGGATTTGCTGCGCCAAGAGCCATTTCACTGGCAGCCCTATGTGGCTCTCGGCGGATGATTTTCGGCCCGGTGGGCAGTATTTTGGTTTGCTGCCCCCGGAAGACTTCGACCAGCGGCGACGGCACCGTGCGAAAAAGTTCCAGATTGTCGATTATCTGCGCGTTGCGATACTCGCAGAAGAGACTTGCTCATTCTGCCGGAAACCGAAGTTCCAACTGCCGCGCACTGAATCTCGGGTGCTCGATTGGATAAGAGCCTATCACGGGGGACTTTATGGGCGGGTGCTTCGGCATTTTAACAAGGGTAGGCAGGATGAGATTGCGCTGCTGCCGCGCGAATGGTCTGGTCAAATCCCTGAGGTTCTTCGCGACGAGATCTTGCAAGAGATCGAGTTCAGTCAGATTCAATGCGACCATCTCGTGCCGGTACATTTGCTCGAGCTGATTGAGGGAAGCGTTCCGAGGGCCGTTCTAGAGTTTGGAGGCCGACGGCTGGCCGTACCAGCCTGCCAACGTTGCAACCGCCGCACCAGACATATTGAAAATCCAGATTATCTTCTTGAAAGATGGGTTGCCTATAAATTTGATGGCAATCGCTACGCCGCGAAACGCAGTCCAGAGTGGCCCTGGGCGTCCATCGAGTTGTTAGTTCGTAGAGGCGCCGCCATCGATCGCGATATCCTGAAACTTGGTGGCCGTTAGCGTCGAAGAAATCGCACGTTGTCGAAGTCGGCCATCTCCTCATTGTGTTGCATAAGGCTGACGATGTGGTTGACGACCAGCGTTGTTTTTATCGGCGTTCCGTCGCCGAAGGATTGCAGCGTCACCGTTACGTCCTTTGCCCCGCTCCGTATCGCTTCAAGGATCAGCGTCGCGACGTCATAGCTAACGACGTGAGTGCCTTTTGTCATGCAAACGGTGAAGTCGGGTCGGCTGTCTGCCATTCACCATTACATACGGACACAATATTGCGGCTTTCTTGTGCATATCTTGTGAAAGTTTGACTTTCTTGTGAACGATTTGGTGGGCTTCTTGTGAGTCTCTGTGTACTGCTTGCACAAAGGGGGCCTGGCGAGCCGCCGATAGGCCTAGCGAGGTTTATACGGAACGGCGCGAACGGGACGAACGATCTTCGTGTTTCCGACCGGGCTTGCCAGGCGCCGCTCCAGGTTCGTAAATGCCGTAATCACGTCGCGGGCTTCAAAAACGCGATTTCGCTGCTGACCGACGCGCATCGGAGCAAGTATCTTTGCTTCTGCAAGACGCGCAATGGCCTGGTTGGCAGCCTCGTCACTGCGGCGAATCAGTTTCGCCGCAGTCTTAGCAGTTACGATCGGGGAGCCGGGAAGCTTCGCTATCAAAAGTTCAAGGGCGGAATTGGCCCGCACCGCGCCCAAGCGTTTGCGCCAGTTCTGCTGGAGTTCAGCAATCTTATCTTCGAAAGCCCCTGCATCCGCTACGGCTCGACGACATGCCACCGCGAAGATGCCAACCCAGAGGTTGATGCCGCTTGTGGCTCCCTTTGATCCGGGCGATCCTATGTATCGCGTGGCACTAAGTCCTCGAACGTAATCCTTTGACAGCGTGGCGAGCACGAAGGACACCGGCGGAGAAACCGTCGTTGTGAGTTCGCGTCTTCGGAGGATCATGTGAATGAGGCTTCGTCCGACGCGTCCATTGCCATCAGCGAAAGGATGGATTGTTTCAAATTGCGCGTGGGCAATTGCGGCTTGAGCTACCGCGGGCAGCGAATCTTCGTTAGAGAACTCGCAAAGATCGGACAGCAGCTTCTTTACCATTTCGGGAGGCGGCGGAACAAACTCAGCGGAGCAAGGATTGTAACTGCTGCCGCCAATCCAATTTTGTGCCTCTCTAATTCTGCCACCATGGTCTGCAATAGAGGAAGAGGCTAGCAGCAGGCGATGCGCTTCCAACAGCATCTCCACTGTTATCTTCTTCCTCTTCTTCATCGTCTCCAGGACGAACGTCATGGCTTGGATATTGCCTAGGACTTCTGTTGCGGTAACGTCTCTTGGGTCTTCACCGAGCATCTTCGCGGCGTCGGCCCGAAGCAGCTGTCCCGGCCCAACCTCTAATCCTTCGATGCGTGAGGACGCGACGGATTCGGCACGCAATAGTAAGCGCGCGAGCGCCTCGGTGTCGGCGAGAACGCGCGCGCGCTCATTGAGCCGCACAATCTCTCGCTCCGCGTCGGCAACGTCGGCCGCTTCTTTTGAAAAAAAAGTGAATTCGCGCCCGCATAACGGATCGGGCACATAAGCCTCATAGTGGCAGCCGCGCCGGTCCCGCTGCGGGAGGCTGGTCGCGTCCGCCTGGGGCGTCCAGTACTTCCGTAAAGCCTTGGCCACAGTATCTCCTTAGCCAAGGTTAGCATATAACCTTGGCTAAGGCTATCCCCTAACCAAGGTTATCTAAGGTCGTCGCCGAGCTGTACCTCGCCGGGCCGATGTAACCAAGCAGTATACGCCCATGATGTTCTCTCGCTCGCTCGCGCACGACGTAGGTCTGCACGCCGGGGGTGTGCGGGCCGCCTTCAACATCGTAGCTCGGAACGACGCAGCGTTTTATCACGTTGACCGCGCGCAATACGACCGTTCCAACGGTAATGCTCTTCCCGATCAGGTCGTTTTCTCTCAAGTTGAAATTCGGTACGGCGTGCGCGAAGAGGTTCGGCCGCCAGCGCCGCGGGTCGAGAATATTGAAGCGACGGATGGCGCCGTGCTCGGGAAGATTGGCGCGGAGGGTCTTTACGGCGTGGCAATCCCGAGCGCGCGCCTCGGCATCGCCATCAAGGTGCTGGATGGCAACTCGCGCGCCCTTGACCCGATAGTCGTCGCGCTGCTCCGGCGATTTGCAGCGCTGCCGACATTTTTGAAAAGCGCTTGGAGGAGTTGGCCGTTCGCGAGCTACGCAACGCTGCCGGCACGCTTGTCGGAATCGTGCGCGCTCTACCGCTGCCGTAGAAAAAGCGGAAGCATCGGAACCGCCGTGGACACGCCGGCGTGCCCCAAATAATTGTGGATGCCGAATGCATCTTCAATCGTGCGAAGCAACGAGTAATGGCTATAGGGCGTGGGGTCCGCGATGCCCCGCGGACCGTGATTGGCAATGACAATCGTGGGCACGTGCCCTCCGCCGGCATTTGCCGGATCGCGCGGGTCGGTTCCGCAACAGCCTTGTGTGCCTCCACCATCATCTTCATCAAAGGTTATGACGATGGCGGCGTTTGCCTTGGACGACCATGCAGCGGAGGCCATGATTTCGCCTACCAGCTCTTTTATCTCGTTGTCGCCCCTGCGGATGAGACCCGAAGTCGTCTGACAGCCGGCCGGCGTATTGCCGCCGGCGCCGTGCATGTCGTTGCACAAGTTCGGAGCGATAAAGGCGAAGTTCGGAATGTTGCCGCTGCGGAAATCGTTCTGCATCCGCGCGAAATCGACGAGGTGCTCGCTTCGTCGTGGATCCTGCTGCACCGATCGAAAGTTCAGGAAGGCGGAGTGTTTTGACGCATACAATCCCGAGCGCACCGCGAGCGATCCGGCCTCGGGTAGCGACTCGTAATATCCCTTCCAAGTGAGTCCGGCACCCTCCAACTGCGTGGCCAAACTTGGCGCGTCGATAGTGTGGCCGGCACTCGAGAATGGTGCGTCATCGGCGATACCAAACGTGGACCCGCCGACGATCGCGACGTAGTTAGGCTCGCTCGGATGCGTTTCGGCGTAAAAATGTGTGGCGTTGCCGTATTGTTTGGCTAAAGCGGCGATTGCAGGCGCGTCTTGGCCGTTCATGACGCGTTCGTAGCTCTTGTTCTCGTCCACGATCATAAAGATGTGCGCGTAGCGAGGCATGCGCAGATCGCTCGAGAGTGGAGCTGCCGCGACTGACGGCAACCACGCCCCCAATGCAGCTACGCTCGCAAGCCCGATCGCTTGGAAACACCTAACGGGCGCCGCTCGCCGGATGCTCATTTATGATCCTTCAATCCAAAAGCTGCAGTAACGAAGAGCACAATTCGAGACAACGGTAATCCACCCAGCCACGGCTGCTACAAATCAAGCGCGCTATGAGAACCCAGGCGAACGAGTTGCAGCGTTTCGTCATCAGGCTTGCGATAGATCAGGACGAGATTGGGTTTTATATGGCAATCGCGAAAATCTTCCCATTCGCCAGAAAGCGAGTGGTCGCGGGCACGTGGGGGAAGGCGCACATCTGCGACCAGCCACCCGACGTGTTGCAGGAGTGCTTGATCAAGTCCGACCCGGTGCCTACCGCGTTTTTCGCGTTTGTAGTCGCGCTTAAACTGCGAGGTGCGTTCAATCCTTCGCATTCAGATCGGCCAGGAGATCCTTGGGCCGCCCGACGGTTTTTACGTTGCCGCGCCTTGCCGCGCGCATCGCAGCGATGGTGGTCGTATTTGGCACTAACGGCTCGAAGGGCAGCGCTTTCTCTCGCGCAACGCGTACCAGCAATAGCCGGAAGGCGTCCGAGACGGTTAGCCCGATGGACGAAAGAACGGCCGCCGCCTCTTCCTTGATGCGCTCGTCAATGCGAGCCCGTACAACGCTATTTTCTGGCATTTTTCAAGCAGTCCTTTGGGCTATATTGTAGCCCAACAGCCCGGGCCCTGTCAAAATCCCCGGCCTACACAGCCGTGCGCCCCTCGGCATGCGCGCCAACGGCGCGCTCCCTTCGACAGGCTCAAGGACTTCGGCGGGTTCGACACGGCTTACCATGAGACACTAACGTCGCTCATCCTGACGCTTTAAACGAAGGGCCGCGGTAGCGGCCAACCTTTATGAGAGCCCTCCAAAAGGCTCGCCATGACGCGGCGGCTAATTCGCGGCCCCTATGCATTCAGTAAGCGGGATCAGTTCGTCGGTTGCCATCTACCTAGGGCTGGCAGCGGGCCTGCTGGCCATTTTGTACGGAATCATCCTTATAAGCTGGGTGCTGGGACGTTCCCCCGGCAACGCCCGCATGCAAGAGATCGCCGGTGCGATCGAAGAGGGTGCGATGGCATTCTTGCGGCGCCAATACACGACAATCGGCATCGTGGCGGTCGCGCTGTTCGTCGTGATCCTCGTCGGGCTCAAGTGGCAGCCGGCCGTCGGATTCCTGATCGGCGCGGTGCTCTCGGGAGCGGCGGGTTTTATCGGAATGACGGTCTCGGTGCGCGCGAATGTGCGCACGGCCGAAGCTGCGCGTGGCGGTTTGGCGCCGGCGCTCGCGGTTGCGTTCCGCGGCGGCGCGGTGACGGGACTGCTCGTCGTCGGGTTGGGCATTCTTGCGGTCGCCGGTTATTACTGGATTCTGCTCGCCGTCAATCACGGCGACGAAACACAGTCGCTCGGCGCGATGATCGGGCTCGCGTTTGGCTGTTCCCTGATTTCAGTTTTCGCGCGCCTGGGCGGCGGTATTTATACGAAGGCTGCCGATGTCGGCGCCGACCTCGTCGGCAAAGTTGAAGCCGGCATCCCCGAAGACGATCCGCGCAACCCCGCGGTGATTGCCGATAACGTCGGCGACAACGTCGGCGACTGCGCCGGCATGGCCGCCGATCTTTTTGAAACCTACGTCGTGACGACCGTCGCAGCAATGCTGCTCGGCAACTTGCTGCTCGGAAAAGTTGCCGGCGCGACCACGTTCCCAATCGTCATCGGCGCGATTTCGATCGTCGCCTCGATCGTTGGCACGTTCTTTGTGGGCATCGGTAAAGTCGATCGCGCGAAGATCATGAACGCGCTGTATTCGGGTCTCGGCGTCGCGGGCATCATCGCCGCGGTCGTATTCTACTTCATCACGGTCAGAGAGTTCGGCGCCGGCGGAATCGTCATCGGCGCGGGCGCTCTGGCCCGCCACGTCGCGCCGCTTAATATCTGGGCGTGCGCGATCATCGGCTTGGCGGTCACCGGCCTCATCACGTGGATCACCGAGTATTACACCGGCACGCAGTACACGCCGGTGCACCGCATCGCTAACGCCTCGATCACAGGGCATGCGACCAATATCATCGCCGGGCTCGCCGTTTCGATGCAAGCGACCGCGCTGCCCGGACTCGTGATCGTGATCGGTATTTTAGCATCGTATGCGCTCGTCGGTTTGTACGGCGTCGGCATCGCGGTCATGGCGATGCTTTCGATGGCCGGCATTATCGTGGCGATCGATTCGTTCGGTCCGATTACCGATAACGCGGGCGGCATCGCGGAGATGGCGGATCTGCCGGCCGAAGTGCGCGGCGTCACCGATCCGCTCGACGCCGTCGGCAACACCACCAAAGCGGTTACCAAAGGCTACGCGATCGGATCGGCCGGTTTGGCTGCGATCGTGTTGTTCGCATCCTTCTCGCAAGAACTCTCGAACAAGTGCGCGGCCTTTCACGGATGCGTTGCCGGCAGCGGCATATTCAGCATCGAGTCCCCGTATGTGCTCGCCGGTTTACTGATCGGCGGAATGCTGCCGTTCTTCTTCTCATCGCTTTCAATGGAAGCAGTCGGTCGCGCGGGCGGCGCCGTCGTCGAAGAAGTGCGCCGTCAATTCCGTGAAAACCCGGGAATTATGGCCGGCACGTCACGTCCGGATTACGCGCGCACGGTCGACATCGTTACGCGCGCAGCGCTCAAGGAAATGGTGCTCCCCTCGCTCATACCGGTCGGCGTTCCAGTGCTGATCGTGCTGCTCGGTGCAATTCACGTTTTCCCCGGGATTACGGCGGCACAAGTCATGGGCGGCGTGCTAGTCGGCGCAATCGTCACTGGTCTATTCTTGGCGATCGCGATGACCAGCGGCGGCGGCGCTTGGGACAACGCGAAAAAATATATCGAGGACGGGCATCTCGGCGGCAAAGGCTCCGAAGCGCACCGAGCCGCGGTCACCGGCGATACGGTCGGCGATCCTTATAAAGACACCGCCGGTCCCGCGATCAACCCGATGATCAAGGTGCTGAACATCGTCGCCCTGCTGCTCGTGGGGTTTCTCATACACTAGCGGTAAGCAAGCGCCGGGTCGCTGCGACGAACCTTCGTACGGGTACGTACCTTTATTGAGAGGACGCATTTCAATGAAGCGATTCTGGGGAGTTGTCAGTGCCGTTGCGCTGGCCTTCGCGTGGGCCACGCCCGCGCTAGCGTACACGCAAGACGAACAAGTCGAACTGCAGATCGGCCAGCAAGAGTATCAGCAGCTTCAGCAAAAGGGCGAGATCCTCACCAGTTCGCCATACTACAGCATCCTGAATCCGATCGCGACGAAGATCAAACGCGTTGTCGATCGGCAATACTTCGTGCCGTTCCATTTCATCCTGGTGAACGAAAAATCGCCCAACGCCTTTGCCGTACCCGGCGGCAACGTCTACGTCACGACGGCAATGATGCGCTTCGTCAGAAACAAAGAAGAGCTCGCGGGCGTCCTCTGCCATGAGACCTCTCACGACGTCCATCACGACGTGCTGAACTTGTATCAGAAAGATCAGCGCTTGAGCATGTACGGCGCGCTGGCGGAACTGCTGCTCGGCCGCGGAGCAAGCGGGCTTGCCAATACGGTCATCAATATCGCAGCAAACCTCGAAGCGCTGCATTTTTCACGCCAGATCGAGGAAGACGCCGACCACAAAGGCGCGATCACCTGCGCGCAAGCGGGCCTGACGCCCTACGGAATGGTGTGGCTCATGCAAGCGTTCCAGAGCGCCAATCTGTCCAGCCCGCCAGAGTTTATCTCCGACCATCCCAGCGATGCGCATCGTATCGGCGCGCTCGAAAGTGAATTTGCGAGCGACCCGTCACTCTTTGCCAAATACAACCAGCAGATCGCGTGCGGCACGCCGCTCGGCTACGGCGGACTCTACGACCAATATAAAGGCGGCTGCGGAATCCCGCGCCGGCAGACAGGTTCGTCCGTCACCGCGACACGCTCGGGCGTGAGGCACATCGCGCCGGTTACCGCTTCACGCAAACCAAAGTGCCCGGCCAACTGGAAGTACTGCTAGCGCTACCAGCCCCCGGAGGCGCCGCCGCCGCCAAACCCGCCGCCGAATCCGCCGCCCCCTAAACCACCGCCGAAGTCTCCGCCGCCGCTCAGGCCACTGCCCAGTGCGCTGCCAAGGGCGCTGCCGAAAAACCACAGGCCCGGATTGCCCCGGCCGCCGCGCTGCTTTCTAGACGCAAATATAATCAATCCGAGAATGGGGACGATAAGCACGAGGATGAAAATAATCACCGCCGCTATAATGCCTGCCGGCAGCTCACCGCTGCTGCTTTGTGCGGCCGCGACTTCGTGCCCGATTTGGCCCGCGAACGACGGAGTGATTGTGAGCAGCATCCGGTCGACGCCATCTTGCACCGCGCCGTCCACGTCGCCGGCGCGCATCTTTGGGCGGATCGTTTCGTTGATGATGCGGCTCGAATCCGCGTCGGTCAGCGATCCTTCGAGTCCATAGCCGACCTCGATGCGGATGCGATGATCTTGCATGAACAAAAAGAGAATCGCACCGTCGTCTTTGCCCTTGCGCCCGATCTTCCACGTCTCGGCGGCTTTAATCGTCCAGTTTTCGAGCGGAACGTCACCGGTGGTTTGTCCGATCCACACGATGATCCGATGCCCCGTCGTATCTTCATAGCGCTTGAGCTCGGCGTCGAGATTTCGTACCGTGCTCGAGCTGACCGCATTGGCGTTATCGGTGACGTACTCGGTCGGGCGCGGCGGTGCGGTCAGCGCTGCCGCCAGAATCAACGAGGCGATCATCGGGCGCCCGCCTTCGGGAAGTGCGCGCGCAGCTGTTCGCCCGTGCGGGCGATCCCGTGCTCGAGCGCGCCGGTTATATCGCCGCGTTTGAAGTGCGGCGTCATCTCCGCCACGACGTCCTTCCAGAACTGTTCGCCCACCCGCTGATGGATCGCATCGTCGCCATAGACGGCAAAGCGCCGCGACTTTGGCGCGACCAAAAACAGCACGGCGTTGCGGTGCGGGTGCTTATGCAGCTCCGCTTGGTGCAAATGCTCGCGCGCAGATTCTAAAGCGTCGGCCGTCTCGTGGGGCAAAACCCGCACGGCAACGCGTCCGGTCGAGTCCTTTTCAGCAGAGTCGATCGCCGCGCGGATACGATCGCCGTCGATCGCTTTCACGGGAAATTGACTTGGGGCGCGTTCTGAGCTGCGGGTTGGGCCTGGAAGTACGCCTTGTTATTGAAGCGCGACCCGAAAAGCCCGGCGATCATCGCCGTCGGGAACGTATTGCGCTTTGTGTTGAACGCTTGAGCCAGCTCGTTATATCGCCGGCGTTCAACCGATATGCGGTTTTCCGTGCCCTCGAGTTGCGACTGCAGTGTCAGAAAATTCTCGTTGGCCTTGAGCTGCGGATAGTTTTCCACGACGACGAGCAAGCGTGAAAGTGCCGAGCCGAGATTGTTCTGGGCTTGCGAGAACTGCGCCATCACCTTCGGATCGTTTGCGGCATTGGCAACGGCTTGCGGTGACAATTGGCCGACGCTCGCGCGCGCCTGGGCCACCGCGATGTAGGTACTTTTTTCGAAATTCGCGGCGCCTTTGACGGTAGCGACGAGGTTCGGAACGAGGTCGGCGCGGCGCTGGTACTGGTTTTGCACTTGGGCCCATTGCGCTTGCACGGCTTGGTCGAGCGTCACCAGGGAATTATACGTCCCGGCTACCGCGAGAATGATGACGATGACGATCGCTAATGCGATCCACAATCCGTACGAGCGCGGCCGGCCTTGCACTTGTCCCATGTGTTCCTCCTATGAACTCGCCGGCGCTTCGTCGAGCGCGCGGAATTTGGTATAGATCACCCAGTATGACGCCAAAATTGCCGAGATGCCGAAGACCACGAGGCCGTCTCCAACGACTGTTGCCGTTACGCCGGCGGGCAGCAACAGCCGGATGGCGGCCCTGAGAATGAACGCGCCAATCCAGATTACCGCGGTAATCCAGGAAGGTTCCACGTACATGACGTGCGGTTTCTCGGTGCGCCGCACCGTCCGGTGCGCGGACATTGCAACGCCGAGCGGCACGCCGAGAATCACGCCGGTGACAACTGCAGCGGCGATCGCTACGGCGGGCGCCGGATTAATCTGCTCGGAGGCCCAGATGCTTATGACCGTCAACGCCAAGAACACGACCGGCGCGATGAATAGCCGCACGATGCTCATCTTCATGGGCCGTGAATAGCGAAAGAATACGATCGCCGCAATCACGAGATAGATCGCCAGCTGGTTCCAGACCGCGGGTTGGGGTGGGCTGTGGGTGCTGGGATCCACTTAGGGTTTGACGGTCGCCATCGTCTCGGGGCCAATCCCCTCGATTTGGATGACCGTGTCCACCTTCGTAAGCGCGTAGTGGTGCAGTTTAGCAGGGACGATCACAAAACTGCCTGCGCCCAGCGGCTTCATCGTGGCTTTGTTCATCTTGTCGCCGATTCCGACCCAAATGGTGCCGGAGATGACCGTGACGTTTTCCGTTTCATTGTGAAAGTGTGCCGGAAAGATGGTTCCGGCCGGTAACTTCAGGCGTACGACGTAAAACCCAGCCTTGCGGGGGTCGCCGGCCAGGACAGCGTTGTAGGTACCCTTCTCGAGACCCGTCCCCGCGACCCAATGCAACGTTGCGGGCGTGAAGATTGTGGGAGCTGCCATCGTCGCGGCGCCGGCGGCTGCGAGCGCCGCAATGAACGCAACGCCAAACGCCGTCGAAAAGTATTTACGCATAGAAATCGTCCTTTCAAAAGAAAAAAGGAAGCGCGTAACGCTTCCCCTTTTCTCTTGGCTTTGGGCGCCCCTACTTGATCTCCACTTTTGCGCCGGCCTCTTCGAGTTTCTTTTTGACGGCCTCGGCTTCGTCTTTGTTCACGCCTTCCTTCACCGGTTTGGGCGCGCTTTCGACGAACGTCTTGGCTTCGGTCAAGCCCAGGCTCGTGAGTTCGCGCACGGCCTTGATGACTTTGATCTTCTCGGGCCCAGCCTCGGTAAGAATGACGTCGAATTCGGTCTTCTCCACGGCTGGAGCAGCCGCGGCGGCGCCGGCGCCCGCGGCAGCCATTGCAACCGGAGCTGCGGCCGACACGCCATATTTTTCTTCGAGCTGTTTGACGAGATCGGCGAGCTCGAGCACGGTAAGTTTATCGATTGTTTCAATGATTTCGGCGACTGCCATGATACCTGTGATCTCCTTTAAGCGTTCGAACCCGCGGCTGCTTTTTGCTCGCGGATAGCATTGAGCACGCGGACGAGTCCGCTTTGATTACCTGAAAGTACCGTTACCAAACCGCGCAACGGCGACGCGAGCGAACCGACGAGCTTCGCGATGAGTTCCAGTTTTGACGGAAGCGACGCGAGGACCATGACCTCTTTGGCGTCGACGATGCGGCCTTCGATGTAGGCCGCTTTGATGGCGATCGCTTTGACGTCATCCGAGAATTGTTTGAGCGCCTTGGCCGGCGCAACCGGATCTTCGCCCGCGAACACCACGCCAGTCGGCCCGGCGAGAAACTGTTCGAGTTGTTTCGCGAGATCGGCGGCAGCGATCGAAAACAGCGAGTTCTTCACGACGGCATACGAATTGCCGTCTTTGCGCAATTCGCCGCGCAAACGCGTGATTTGTTCGACGGTCAAACCCGTGTAATCGGTGAGGAAAAGGTTGGTCGCACCCGCGAGCTTGCGCTGCAGTTCGGCGATCGCGGCTTCTTTTTTAGCTGTCGGCATCGATCCTCAAAAACAGAAACGGCGCTCCATCCGTCCGGAGGGCGCCATCTTAAGAACCATCGCGCTGCGCGATGCGAGCCTTCGAGTGCGTCCTGTGCACCCTGCGACTTCGCTCAGGACTGCGCTGCTTTCGCAGCTTTGGGGCTGAGGAAGTTTCAATTATGGCCTAAGCCAGGTGCGGTCTTCGGAGCCGTGGGCCATCATAGCAGACGACGGCGGGACGGCGCAAGGGCTGCCGGGCGCCCCAATACAAGCAAGCGCCATGAAAACGAATCGCCGTTCTTTCTTGCTATCTTCCGCCGCCGCGGTGGCGCTCACCGCTGCGGAATCCCCCGCCCGGGCAGCGAACGAGCAAGCCCGGATGAACGCCTCCGACTCTCTCAAAGCACTGATGAAGGGCAACGCCCGCTTTGTCGCCGGCACCCCGCAGTGCTTGCCGGCCACGGTCAAGCGCGCCCAACTCGCCAACGGCCAAGCGCCTTTTGCGGCAGTCTTAGGCTGTTCGGACTCGCGGGTGCCGGTCGAAGCGGTTTTCGATCACGAACCGGGTGATATTTTTGTCGTGCGGGTCGCGGGAAATTTCGCTGAAGCAGCCGGTACCGGATCGCTCGAGTACGCCGTCGCCGTCCTCAAGTCGACGCTCGTGATGGTGCTCGGGCATTCGTCTTGCGGCGCGGTCAAAGCCGCAACCGAATTCGTCGGCAGCGGCACGACGTTTCCCGGACACATTCAAGGAATCGCCAAGGCGATCGCTCCGTCCGCAAAAGCGACGCAGCATAGCGGCGGCGACTGGGTGCACAACGCTATCATCGCAAATGTGCACGCCAACGTCGCGAAGCTCAAAGCCGATCCGATCGTGGCGGCCAAAGGCGTCGAGATCATCGGGGCCGTCTACGATCTCGCCTCTGGAGCAGTCTCGCTCGTCTAGATCGGGCTAGGCCGTAGTCGTTCGAACTTTGTTCGGATCGACTTTCACGCCCGGGCCCATCGTGCTTGTCAGCGTGATGCTGCGCAGGTAGGTTCCCTTCGAAGCCGCAGGCTTGGCGCGAATGATCGCGTCGAGCAGCGTGACTACGTTCTCTGCGAGCTGCTCTTCGCCGAAACTCGCCTTGCCGACGATCGTGTGCACGATCGACGCCTTATCCAAACGGTACTCGACCTTGCCCGCTTTGATGTCGCGCACCGCGGCGCCGATGTTGGGCGAAACTGTGCCCGCTTTCGGGTTCGGCATCTTCTGCGCGAGAATCCGCCCCAGCTGCGAACCGACCGGGCCCATCATGTCGGGCGTCGCGACGGCCACGTCGAAATCGGCAAATCCGCCCTTGATTTTGTCGATCAGATCTTGTTCGCCGACGAAATCGGCGCCGGCGGCTTCCGCCTCCTTGGCTTTGTCGCCCTTGGCGAACGCGACCACGCGAACGGCGCGACCCGTTCCGTGCGGCAACAGCACCGTGCCGCGCACGTTTTGCTCGCTTTTCTTGGGATCGACGCCCAGACGAATGTGGGCTTCGATCGTTTCGTCGAACTTCGCATTCGCGTTTTTCTTCACCAGCGAAACCGCTTGGGCCGTATCGAGCGCTTCGGCGGCATTGTACGTCTGAACCAAGTTGCGGAAACGCTTGCCGTGCGTGCGCGCCATCAGCCTTCAACCTCCACACCCATCGAGCGTGCCGTTCCGGCGATGATGCGCTTGGCCATCTCGATGTCGTTCGCATTGAGATCGGGCATCTTTACTTTCGCAATTTCTTCGACTTGCTTTTGCGTCAGTTTGCCGACTTTGTCGCGGTTGGGTTCTTTCGAGCCCGATTCGATCTTGGCGGCTTGTTTGATGAGGAATGACGCCGGCGGCGTCTTCGTGATGAACGTAAACGTCCGGTCTTCGAAGACCGTGATCTCGACGGGAATGATCATGCCCGCCTGCGAGGCGGTACGTTCGTTGTACTGCTTGCAGAAGTCCATGATATTCAAACTGTAGGGACCGAGCGCGGGCCCGATGGGCGGCGCCGGAGTGGCTTTGCCGGCCGGAATTTGCAGGCCGATTTTGCCTACGACTTTTTTTGCCATGATTTCGTCCTTTCAAGACTCCCCCTAATACACCACACGACCGGGGTCGCTTCGTGTGAGAGATCGCTTATTTTGCGGGGTGGTGGAGTCTGTACCGGTTGCCTTCGGAGTCCTTGAACGACGCCGTGCCGCCCCAGGATTCCGTGATCGGCTGTTCGGTAATCTCGACGCCTTTGGCTTTGAGCGCTTCCACCATTTTCACGACGTCGTCGCACTCGATCATGATATTCGTCGACTCGCCGGCGCCATCGTCTTTCGAAAGATGGATGTTCGTTTGGCCGTTCTCACTGGGAGAGACGCTCACCCAGCGGTAATCGCCCATCGGTGCGTCCGCGGTGCAGACCCAGCCGAAATTGTCCATGAAGAACGCCTTGGCGCGGTCCTGATCTTTGACTTTGACCGAGACGATTCCGACGTAAGGTTTCATTACACTTTCTCAATCTGATAAAACTCGAGTTCGACCGGCGTTTCACGCCCGAAGATCGAGATGAGCGCGCGAACTTTTTCTTTCTCGGGCTGAATCTCGTCGATGAGTCCCGTGAAGTCGAAGAACGGTCCGGACGTGACTTTGACGCGATCGCCTTTCTTGAAGTCGATCTTGAGCTTGGGCGTTTCGATGCCCATTTGCTTGAGGATCGTTTTGACTTCTTTGTCTTGCAGCGGCACGGGTTTCTCGCCGGCGCCGGGGCTGCCGACAAAACCGGTTACGCCCGACGTGTTGCGCACGACGTACCAGGATTGATCATCCATGTCCATCTCGACCAGCACGTAGCCGGGAAAAACTTTTTTCGGCGTAATTTTGCGCTTGCCGTCTTTGAACTCGACTTCGTCTTCCATCGGTACGAGCACGCGAAAAATCTTGTCTTGCATGTTCATCGAGTGGATGCGCCGCTCGAGGTTGGCTTTGACTTTGTTTTCGTATCCGGAATACGTGTGGATCACGAACCAATGCTTGCGGCTGTCTTTTCCTTTGGGCTGGCCGTCGGTCGCCGCGGCTTCGATCGCTTCGATCTGCGCAACTTCCGCTTCCGGCGTTTCGTGCTCCAGCGTTTCGCTTTCGCGTTCGGCTACCTCAGTGCTCACTGCACCGGCGCGTTGGGCGTCTTCGTAAGCTTCAGCCGCCTGTTCGGGCGTATCTTGTACGCCGGACGCTTCTGAAAGCGCTTCGGCTTCGGATTCGTGGCTGGGAAATTCTATCATGATGTAACCGGCGGGTGAATGTGACTGAAGATTTGGCCGAAGACCCAGTCGGCCGCATACGTGTAGAGTCCGACCGCGACGACAAGCACGACCGTCAAAACGGTCGCCGAGATCCATTCCTCGCGCGTGGGCCACGTAACGCGGCGCAACTCGAGCCACACGCCGCGAACGAATTCGCGCGGATTTGGCCGATTGCTCGATGTAGTCGCTGGTACTTTACTCATTGTTAGGATCTTTCCGGGAATTGGCAGGGCGGACAGGACTCGAACCTGCAACCGACGGTTTTGGAGACCGCAACTCTACCAATTGAGCTACCGCCCTATGGGCCTTTACTTCGTCTCGCGGTGCGGCTTATGGCAGCGGCAAAAACGGCAGTACTTGCTCAATTCGAGCCGTTCTGTCGTCTTTTGCTTATTTTTTTGCGAATTGTAGTTGCGGCGTTTGCACTCCGTGCACGCCAGAACGACCACTACGCGATTTTCTTTTTTTGCCACTTTTAAGCCTTAGCACTAACGCGCCGACACTAAATAAACGGACCCGCAGGTCCGTTCAGGGCCTGATTATAGCACCGCCGCGGGGGGTCCGGCAAGCACGCCGCGAGGTGGTGCGCCCGGACGGAATTGAACCGCCAACCTCGGCCTTAGGAGTGCCTTGCTCTATCCAATTGAGCTACGGGCGCGCAGGCGCTTCCTTACCCCCAGCCGGCACCCGGCCCTGTGCAGAGCGCCGAGGGCTTCGATCGCCGGCGGCCTAAAGAGCGGCGAGTGCACGCAGTCGATTACGCTCTGCTGGAACGCCAGGTGCGGGGCTTGTTGGAAGACGAGCGCGATTTTATCGCCAACGCCGCCAACTTCGCCGCGTTCGTTTACAGCGAGCTGCCGGCGATCAATTGGGCCGGTTTCTATCTTCCGTCAAGCGACGGTTTGGTGTTGGGTCCGTTTGGCGGCAAACCCGCCTGCACGCGGCTTCCGAAAGGGCGCGGCATTTGCAACCGCGCCTTTGACGAGATGCGCACGGTCGTCATCGACGACGTCAGCGCTGCTGCAGATCATATTTATTGCGACTCGGCTTCGAAATCCGAGCTGGTCGTACCGCTGATCGTCAACGGGCGGGTGCGCGGTGTTTTCGACGTGGACAGCCCGGAGTTAGCGCGCTTTCGCGCTGAGGATCAAGCCGGTATCGAGCGGCTGGTCGGCGCGTTCCTGGAAGCGATCTCGATATAGGCGAGCAGTTCTTTTCGAAATTGCTCACAACGGTATCGTTCGCACCAGCGAAGTAAAAGCGACATCCGGCGGGACAATAAACTCGACCTTGAATTCCACGCGCCGGCCTTTCGGGCTGGAAAGATGGAGCCGTCGGTGGGGATTGAACCCACGCTCTCGCCGTTACCAACGGCGTGCTTTACCACTAAGCTACGACGGCATCTCCAGCTGCATCGGGCCGATACTCCGTAAACCGGGGTCGCCCCTACCGGGCTCGAGCAGATAGCGCGAGGCCCAGCGAACTTTCTTCGATTGCCCGTTTTTCGGCGACTCGACTCTTAAAGACCACGACCAGGCTGATATCTCGCCCACAGGAATCAAATAGACGCTCTCCACGTCATGGCAATAAATGCCAAACAGATCGATTTCACCGTCATATCGGCGCATGCCGCCTCCGCGATGAGCATGCGAGCTATAACATGCGAACAAAATCGCGCCTTTTCGTAACCGGCCCGTCTTGACTTGAACGCGAAAAAGTCTGTTATCTTTTTCGGCGATCAGATCGTAACGCTGGTTTTCTCCGAACGGTATCGATACATAGTATCCTGCTCGCACCAGAACGCCAAGAACCATAATTTCTGAAATATCGCCGACCCGCTTAGTATCTCGTTTAACACCCATTTCCATAGCTAAATTTTAGCCGACAAGTGTGCCAACTGTATGTCACAAAGAGTCGCGGCCGGCGCACCCAGAAAATGTCCATATCATTACACTTTGCGTCCTACGTAGGGCCAGCCTTTTGACGGTCGAAGCGCCGTCAATGCGCAACGCTTTTGCAACGGGACTCATAGCCGCACTGCTCTTGCTGAGCGCCCAAGACCGCGCTCGGGCAGCACCGTTCGACTATTTCAGCGGCAATTGGGAATGCACCAGCGACGCGGCCTCAAAATCTTTCCTGCTGTACCACCCGGTGCTCGGCAGGCAGTGGCTGGTCCTCGAGAACACGTTCATTAATCCGCCGTCGACGACGATTGGCGAGTTTATCGAATACTATCGCTACGATCAACAAGAGCGGAAATGGTGGGCGACGAGTATGGGATCGAACGGTTTACTTGAAGTTTCGATGTCGGGCGATTGGAAGAATGATCAGCTCGTCTTTGAAGGTTCGGCAAATTTTCCGGGCGGATCGTTCAAATCACGCGAAATATACACGCGCTGGAAAGACGGCTCGCTCGAGCGCGAACACGATCAACAAACGCAGTTCGGTTGGAGCAAGTACAGTCACTCGCTCTGCCGCCGAGCTAGGCCGTGAGGTCGCGCCAGTTCTTAGCATGTAGCGCGATGCCGTAATATTGCGCGGCAGCCTTGATGTTGCCGAAAGCCTGAGCGCGCTCGTCGTCGTCAACGCCGTCAACTTGCGGGAAGCGCGCGATGGCACTGCGGACGTGAGTCGCATCGGTCAGCGGCTCTTTGCGTTCCTTCGGGAAAGCGAAGGCGCTCACCGGTAGCTGGCCGCGCGTTTCTCCGGGGCGTGAACGCACCGGCTTCCAAGTAATTTCCATAACCATTGGATGCCATGAACGTATGGCCGTTCGTTTTCCAAATTGCTGCGAGCGTATTTGCGTATTTGGAGCGGGCGGCGGGAATCGAACCCGCACTGTTTGCTTGGAAGGCAAACGCACTACCATTATGCAACGCCCGCGAATTTGGTGGGCAGGGCTGGATTCGAACCAGCGTACAGCGTTAGCTGGACAGATTTACAGTCTGTTGCCTTTAACCACTCGGCCACCTACCCATACTAGAGCGCACCAGGGTACGATGCAGTCCGCCGCGAGTCCTGTGCCCGTCTCCCTAACATTCTAATCCATTTCTCCGGTTTACCTAAAGCTCGCCTAATGAATCTGGGAACTGCCTGGGATATAACGGAGTCAAGCACTTCGCTACTTTGGAGCTACCGCAATGAAAACGAGCAATCTCCTCATACTCGCGGCGTTTCTCGCCACGACGCTGACCGCGTGCGGCGGCGGAGCCACCGGTTCATTCAACCCTACCTCCGATACTTCCGGTGGCATCACGACCCAATCGACTCAAACCGAAGACGCGATCGCATCGACCGAGGCGGTCGGCGCGCCCGTACAAGACTTCTCCAATGTCAACGCCTCGACCAATTCGCCATTGCAGTCCAGCGCTATCCAACCCCTGAGCGCATCGCCACAAAACGCTTCCGGCACCTGCAACAACGGCATTGAATTCTACGCTCCCGACAAGAACGGCGACCCCAATTCCACCGAAACGCAGTTCTTCTACGACAACACTTGCGTCGGCTTGGCGCGTGACATCGTGAGAATCTGGACATCTACGAGTTCCAGTTCCGAGACGGTCGCGCGCACGGCCAAAATGTACGCGTTGAATTCCTCGACGCCGTCCGCGGTTCGCACGGAAACAGTAAATTATATCAACGCCTCGTTCGACCAATACGGCTATCCGGTTGTGAAGAACGGTTTCGATCGCTCGCACACCGGTGAGCTCGATGTGGCCGGCGTAAAAACCATCGTGGGGGACGGAGAGTTCGTGCTTGCAGCCGCTTCCGGCAACAGCACGACGTTCTGTTCCGACTCAGCAGGATACAATGCAGTCGGAATCTCCGGCAAAACGTATGGATGGTCGGGGTTACTGCCGAGCGGCACCCGGACGCTCAACAGCGACGGTTCGGTCACCTGGCAATCAACGCACACCGGCAACGCGTACACCGGCGCCGTCGGCTCGCTCTCGATTCAAATCGGAAGTCAGAATATCGCCTGCCCAATCTCCACGCCGATGTTCACGCTGGCGGGCGGGACCTTGAAGGGCTCGTTCAACATACCGATTAGCGCAACGTACTCGCGCGGCATCCTCACCAATCTGACGATCACGAACGCGACGCTCGTAAACGGCGACACGCTCAACGTCAGCACCAACACCAGCCTCCCGCCGCCCGATCCGCACTTCATCGCAGGCACGCTGACCAAGAGCGGCACGACGGTCGACACGTTCAACGTCAATGCCTTCGGCGATGGAGTGTTGACGGTGACGGCAACCGGCAAACAGTACGTCATCAGCGACTGGCACGTCGTCAAATAAATCGGGACGTCTCCTCCAGAGACAAAAGAAGGCCCGCCATGGCGGGTCTTCTTTATTCACGTTGCCGAGCCCAAACATCCAAATGTCACGTTCGAGCTCGCGAAATAGTGGTACCATTCTGACAGAGACCGATCCGGAGGAGGCTGACATGGCGAAGAGCGACGCCCGATCGCAGGCCAATGAGGAACTCTCCCGTCGCGAATGGATGGGAAGAGCGACGATCACAATCGGCGGCGTGATTGGCCTAACGCTCGCGATTCCGACTGCCGCCGCGTTGATGCCCGATGTGGATCCCGGGCGTCCCACTTGGACCGGCATGGATGAAGACGGCTGGAAACAGTTTCTGGCGTCAACGGACACGCCGGTGCAGATCGACATACAGATGCACAGCAAGGACGCATACCTAACTGCCGGGTCGCCACAATCCGTTTGGGGCATCAAGGTCGAGGACGCCAAGAAATTCATGCGCGACCGCAGCGATCTTTTCACTGCGAATGGTAAAGATACGCTGCCCTACCCAGTCGTCAACATTGGGTTTGCGCTTTTCAGTCCGATTTGTCCGCATCTCGGTTGCTACTACGAGTGGAAGCCATTCCTTAATCGGTTCGCGTGCCCGTGTCACGGATCGCAATTCGATCGCAGCGGCGCGCGCGTCGCGGGTCCCGCTACACGCGGGCTCGATCCGATTCCGCTTCGCGAGCGTAGCGGAATCGCACAATGTCAATGGATTCGCTATTCGCCGACGATTCCAAATCGTATTGTGGTTTCATATATCGGTTAAGTATTTCGTTACGATATTTCAGGACTTTCGCTTGACATAAACATTGTGCCATGCTGTTGGCATATCGCGGCGATAATATCGCTTTATGAATCCGAAGAAATTTCGTGGTTGGTGCACCAACGGCTGCGGAGATCTGATCAAAAAAGGTTCTGGAAAATTCTGCTCCGGCAAATGCCAACATGCGTATCATTTCAAAGCAAGGTGTCGGCAGTTGGAAGCAGGTCAGTACCCGCCGATTTTGAGCCGCTCCGTTTTTATCCGTAAGTACCTGATTTTCGTGATCGGCGAAAAATGCAGCGGCTGCGGCTGGGCCAAACGTCATTCGGTGACCGGCAACATCCCCGTCGAGGTCGAGCACATTGACGGAAATTGGCGGAATAATTCCGCCGAGAACCTCACCCTTCTCTGTCCTAATTGCCACTCGCTGACGCCAACGTATCGGGCGCTCAATCGAGGAAACGGACGTGCCCATCGCCTTGGCGGCCGGAAGGATTCGCCGACGGAATTTGCAGCCGCGGCGCGTTTGCTGACTCAGCAGTGTTATGGGCAGGTAATAGACCCGACGCCCACACAACTCAAGCTGTTATAAGCCGGCATAGCCAAGCGGCCAAAGGCAACAGCTTTGTAAGCTGTCGACGAAAGTCTTCGTGGGTTCGAATCCCTCTGCCGGCTAAGATATTTCATGCAGACAATTAAACCGAAGTGGTCAGATGCCGGACTCGTGCTCGTTTGCGAACGGTGCGCGAAAGAGCGCATTCCCGAAGAGGACCCCGATAAAGCTGCCGAAATCGGCGACTTCCATTTACGCGACTGGCTCAAAGACCGATTGAAAGCCGACGGACTGTGGGGTAAGATCCGCGCGGTCAACACAAGCTGCATGGACGTCTGCGCTCGCCGGCACGTAACCGTCGTCATCGATCCGAAAACCGCGGGCAAGGATGCGCAAGCCTTCATCGTCGATCCGCTCGCTGACCGAGAGGCGCTCTATACCGAAATCGTGAAGCGCTTGGGATGAGCGAACAAAAACTTCCGTTGCGCGGACTCGACGTCGTCTTCTACACCGTGAAAGACATGAAGCGCGCGCGCGCATTTTACGAAAGTCTCTTCGACTGGAAGCCCGGAATGGAATCCGACTACTGGGTCGAGTACGAACTGCCGGACGGCGCAACGTTCGCTCTAGCCCAGGATCCGTCGGCCGGCTGGAAGGAAGGCCACGGCATCATGTTCGGCGTTTCCGACATGGGCAAAGCCTCGGAACGCGCGAAGCAGCTCGGCGGAAAAATCACGGATCGGAAATTCGAAGGCGAGTCGTGCGGCGCAACCGAGTGCATCGATCCTGAAGGCAACTACCTCTACCTGCACCAGCGAAAGTAACAAAAGGGGCGCCGATTAGGCGCCCTTCGTTTTTACGGCAGTTCTATCTCCGAAAGGTTCTTCTCAATCTTCCGCTTGACGCGCTGCAGCGCGTTGTCGATCGACTTGACGTGCCGGCCGAGGTCGCGCGCCATCTCTTGATAGCTCTTGCCTTCAAGATACGACAGCAACACTTGCGACTCGAGCTCCGAAAGGTTCTCTTGAATCCGTTCTTTGATGTCTTGAGAAACTTCTTGATTGATAACCAGCTCTTCCGGATCCGACGTCTTGTTCGAAGCCATGACGTCGAGCAGCGTTCGCTCGCTGTCCTCATCGTAAATCGGCTTGTTCAGCGAGATGTATTGATTCAGCGGAATGTGCTTCTGGCGAGTCGCCGTCTTGATCGCCGTGATAATCTGTCGCGTGATACAGAGTTCGGCGAATGCGCGGAAACTCGAAAGTTTGTCGGCTTTAAAGTCGCGGACGGCCTTGTATAGGCCGATCATGCCTTCTTGAATGATGTCTTCGCGATCGGCGCCGATCAAGAAATAGCTCTTCGCTTTGATGCGGACGAAATTCTTATACTTGTTGAGCAGGAACTCCATCGCGAGGTTGTCGCCCGATTTGGCTGTTGCGACCAAGTCCTCGTCGACCCGTTCGTGGTAATCCAGGACCTCCGAGACGGGTTGGGTCATCGCCATAATTGCCTCTACCCTTTTGCAACCGATGTGGGCAAATCGCGGGCCGGAGCCCGTCGAGCGCCACACATCTCGCCCAAGTATAAAAGGGTACTCCTTGCGCCGTCAAGGACTTCGACCGCTCAGCTCTGGGAGCGCTGCCTGACTGCCTCGTAGAGCAAGACAGCGGCCGCCACCGAGGCGTTAAGCGAGGCGACCCTCCCCAGCATCGGAATCCTCACCAGAAAATCGCATTCCTTGCGGGCCACTTGGGAAAGGCCTTGCCCCTCGGCGCCGATGACTAGGGCTAGATCGCTCGCCAGATTCGCTTGCGGATATTCGACGCTGCCTTCGGCCGGATCGGCGCCGGCGACCCAGATCGAGGCTTTCTTGAGCTTGCGGAGCGTCTCGGCCACGTTGCTGACGCGCGCGATCGGAATGTGCGCCGTCGCGCCGGCGGCCGCTTTACGAACCGTGGCATTGACTCCGGCCGACCTGCGCTCGGGCAAAATCACGGCGTCTGCGCCAGCCGACTCGGCGGTGCGGATAATCGCGCCCGCGTTGTGCGGATCGGTAATGTGATCGAGCACGACGAACAGCGCGGGCTTGCTGCGCTTGGCTAGCACGCTTTCCAGAGTCGCGTAAGGAAACGGCTCTCCGACCGCGACGACGCCTTGGTGCGCTTTGTACGGAAACTGCGAAAAGAACCGGCGATCTTCAAAGCGTACTTGCGCGCCGCGCTCGCTCGCAAGGTCGAGAATTTTTCTCACCGCCGGATCGCGACGGCGTTCCCCCGCGACGTGCACGCGCCGCAACGGCTCGCCCGCGATCAACGCTTCTTCGATCGCGTGCACGCCGTAAACGACGTCGTCGAGATCTACACGGGCTGCCACGTTGTCTCACCGCCTTGCTCGTCGCGCAATTCGACGCCGCAACGCAGCAATGCGTCGCGCAGGCGGTCCGATTCTTTCCAATCTTTTTCCGCGCGGGCTCGCGCGCGCAACCGGAGAACTTGCGCGATCGCGCCTTCGGGAGTTTCGCGGTTCAGCGAGACTTGCGAACCAAGTTCATCGTGCAGCCGGTCCAAGAAATCCACTCGCAGCATGCGCGGCGCATCGGCCAGCCAGGAGTCATCGGGTTTGATCCCGAGCAGCGCCAGCACGTAGGTTAATTCCGCACGATTTGCCGTCTTTGGATTGCTGATATAGCCGAATATTTCCGACAGCGCCTGCGCCGTGTTGAAGTCTTCGTCGAGTGCGGCTTCGATGCGCGGCATCAGGCTGCCGTCGCGGCCTTCGCCCCGGTCGAGTTCGCGCCAGCACTCCTTGATACGATTGAGTCCGGCATTGGCCGCGGCCATCGACTCATCCGTAAAGTTCATCACCTTGCTGTAACCGGTCTGCAGAAAAGCCAGCCGGATCGCCTGCGGATCGAATCGCTCGAGCAAATCCGCGAGCGGTTCGAAATTGCCCAGCGACTTGCTCATCTTGCGGCTTTCGAACTGCACCAATCCGCCGTGCAGCCAAAAGTTTGCCATCGGCGGCTTTTTCATTAACGGCTCGCTTTGCGCGATCTCATTCTCGTGGTGCGGAAAGATCAAATCCGCGCCGCCGCCGTGGATGTCGAAGCCTTCGCCGGGCGGATCGAGCAGCGAGCGCGACATCGCCGAACACTCGATATGCCAGCCCGGCCGTCCGTCGCCCCACGGCGAAGGCCACGTCGGTTCGCCCGGCTTGGCAAATTTCCACAGCGCGAAATCGAGCGGATCATCCTTGAACTCGTCGACCTCGACGCGCGCGCCCGCTTCCAAATCCTTGACGTTGCGGCCGCTCAAAGCTCCGTAGCGCGGAAACTTCGCGACGCGATAGTAGACGCCGCCCTTGGAAACATAAGCGTAGCCCTTATCCACGAGCTGCCTTATCATCTCGACGATCTGCGGAATGAAGCGGGTTGCGTAAGGCTCCTCATCGGGCTGACGCACGCCAAGTTTGCGCATCGATTCTTTGAACGAGGCGTAATAGCTGCCGACGATGTCGTACCAGTGCTCGCCGGTCTCCTTGGCGCGTTCGATGCTGCGATCGTCGATGTCGGTGACGTTCTGCACGAAAGTCACGTCGTAACGCAAATGTTCGAGATAATTTCGCAAGACGTCGAAAAACAAGAAGGAGCGCGCGTGCCCCGCGTGCGCCTCCGCCGACGGCGTCAAACCGCAAACGTAGATCCGCACGTGCGGCGGCTTGAGCGGTTTGAACTCTTCAAGAGCGCGCGTGCGCGTGTTGTAGAGTTTCACTCTATATCACCCACGACCACGTCTCTTCTTCCGGTGCGGCGCTGACCGCAACGCCGTCTTTCATGACGATGCGCGCCGGCACACCGACTGCCGTCGCATTCGCCGGAACATCCCTGACGACCACGGATCCTCCACCGATTTTCGCATTATCCCCGATCGTAATAGCACCAAGTACGGCCGCTCCGACGCCCACGGTTACATTATTTCCCAACGTCGGATGACGTTTGCCGCGCGAGAGGCTCGTTCCGCCGAGCGTCACTCCTTGGTAGAGCGTGCAGTTCTCGCCCACGACGGCGGTCTCGCCGATGACGACGCCCATTCCGTGATCGATAAAAAAACCGCGCCCGATGCGCGCGTTGGGATGAATCTCGACGCCGGTAAGAAAGCGGTTCAGGTTCGAGAGCCACCGTGGCAGCAACGGCAATCCGGTGCGATGCAGCGCGTGGATGAACCGGTGCGCCGCAATAGCGTGAAATCCGGGATACGACAAGACAACGTCCAAAGCACCCTGCGCAGCCGGGTCACGTTTCGTTGCCGCGCGTAAGTCTGCACCGATTGCCGAGAACACGTCATCCATTGTCGGGGCGCTCTCCGTGAATCGGCTCGAACGGTTTTCCGTCGGGGCCGAACGCCAGCGGCTGCAGTCCGCGTCCATGCAACAAACGCGAATTGACAGCGCCGATGCGGATGAGTATGCGGTCGTGCCCGAGCAGCGGAAAAAGCAACTCCAGCGGCGGCCCATCTTTTTCGCCGGTCAGCGCCATGCGCGTCACGTGCAATGCGTCCTCCTTCGACAAGCCGAACTCTTTGGCGATCTCCGCCAAATCGCGATCCAGCGGCAAATCGCGAAGCTCGGGTTGCTCGTCGACGTACTGCCCGACGGAGTCGAGAAAGAACAGCGTGTCGCGCGAACGCAACCGCTCCAACTCCAACGCCGGAATCATACACCCCTCCGCACGAAGTGACGCGACCGCCGATTGCGCCTCGTCAATTGTGCGATTTCCATAGGCTGCCACGAACGTGTCGATCCATTGCCACGCCGCTTCGGGTACAGGTTCTTCTAAAAATCCCCAGCGCTGCATCTTGGCCGCGAGCGTTTGACGTTCCAACATTTTATGACGGTTCGATCAAGGCAACCGCGGACGCGGCAATTCCGGTGCCGTCCCCCGTATAGCCCATTCCTTCGCTACTCTTTGCCTTCACGCTGACTTGACCGGCGCCCAGCCGCAAACGGCGCGCGATATTCTCGCGCATCCGATCTATATGGGCGGCCAGCCGCGGAGATTCCAGAACGATCGTTGCGTCGATGTTTTGAATAACGTAGCCGCCATCTCGAACTGCCGCAGCGCACTGCGCGAGCATCTCCATCGAATCGGCGTCTTTCCAACGCGCGTCCGAAGCGGGAAACCGTCCTCCGAGATCGCCGATCGCGGCGGCGCCGAGAATCGCATCGCAGATTGCGTGGGCGAGCACATCCGCATCGGAGTGTCCGAGCGCTCCACGATCGCTTTCGACTTGCACTCCGCCCAGGATCAATTTTCGGCCGTCCGCAAGCCGGTGAGCGTCGAAGCCGAATCCGACGCGCATCAGCGGGCGTCCGCAAAGCGGCGCCGCAAAATGTCTTCGGCGCGCGCGAGATCTTCGGGCAGCGTCACTTTGAAGTTGTCCGGCGAGCCGGGCACTATCTGCACCGTCACGCCGATACGTTCCAGCAGCATCGCATCGTCGGTGGCGGCGAAATGATCGCGGCGCGCGGTGTCGTGCGCCAAACGCATATCCGGCAGCGTTGCGAATTGCGGGGTTTGCGCCGCCCACAAGCGTTCGCGCGGCGAGGTTTCTTTGACGATGCGCGAGTGAGGCTCGACGATCTTCACCGTATCCACGACAGGCACCGCCAACAATGACGCAAATCCGTCGCCGATGATCTGCATCCCGTTGCGCACGTTCTCGGGATTGACCAGCGGACGCGCCCCGTCGTGCACCAAGACTGCATCGCAGCCCGGCGGAACGGCGCGCAATCCTTCGTACACGCTGCCTTGCCGCGTGGCGCCGCCCGGAACGAGCGGCAAACATTTCGTCCCCCCGGCTTGCGCGGCAATAGGCGAAATCTCCGGCAGCCATTCGCCTTCGGTCACGACGACGATCGCGTCGATCTCCGGCATCTCGGCAAACGTGCGAATCGACCACGCCAGCATCGGCGTACCCGCAATTTCGAGCAACTGTTTCGGCCGTCCGAAACGGGTCCCGCGCCCGGCAGCGACAACGATCGCGGTCCACGACGGTGGACGGCGCATCAATGCGCTTCCTTGCGGGGTTTGGCGAAAATCATCCGGCCGGCAACCGTTTGGAGCACGCTCGTCACAACCACGTCGACGGCTTCACCGATCAAGCGGCGGCCGTTCTCCACGACGACCATCGTGCCGTCGTCGAGGTAACCGACGCCTTGGTTCGGCTCCTTGCCGTCGCGAATCACCTGAACGTGCAACTCTTCACCGGGCAGCACCACCGGTTTGACCGCGTTGGCCAACTCGTTGACGTTGAGGACGGCTACGCCTTCAACGTGAGCGACGCGGTTGAGATTATAATCGTTGGTCACGAGCTTGCCGCCCAGCTCCTGCGCGAGCCGCACTAGTTTCGCGTCGGCCTCGCGGACGGCGTCGTAATCGCGTTCGCTAATCTCGAGCGAACCGAGTTCTTGCAACCGATTCAGTACGTCCAAGCCGCGGCGCCCGCGCGTGCGCTTGAGCGTATCCGCGGAATCCGCAACGGCTTGCAGCTCGCGCAAGATGAAGCGCGGCAAGATGAATGGGCCTTCGAGAAAACCCGCTTGCAAGATCTCGACAATCCGCCCGTCGACGATCACCGATGTGTCGATGATCTTCGGCACGTTACCGGCCGCGCTCGTCCCGGCTAGCGAGAGCGTGGCCATTTTTCGCGAGCCGACTCGTGCGCCTAAGTATGCGAAGAATACGCTGAGCACGATGTAGAGCAGAATGGCGACGTAACTTCCCGAACGCCCAGTCGTCGAAATAAATTCGAAAAGGATGCTGCGTATGAGAAACGCGATCACCAGACCGGCGATGAGCCCTAAGGCGCCGCCGGCAATTTCATAAGGTGCGAGGCGCTCGATCGCGCGTTCGATCGAATTCAGCTCTCCCTCGAATACGTTCTGGGCCAGCGGCGCGAGAAAAAGCCCGAGAATCGCGCCCGCGAGCGGAACCGCGATTGTAAAGACGAATTGCAGGTTCTCGGTGGCAAAATGCGGCGCAACCAAGTAGAGATAGGCTTCACGGCCCAAAAGAAATCCCGTGATCGCGAAAACGATCGCGAACACAACGCGCAATATCGCGGCGGCGAAGTTGGGTCCTAGGGAAGCGTTATGAATGTTGCGCATATGTCGTTGGCTACGAATCGTCCGCGGCGCGTCAGCCGCGCGCCCGCCGCGTCGACCTCGAGCAGCCCGGCCTCGCGATATGGCTCGACGATCGGAGCGTAGTATTCCAGAAATTCCAACCCGTAACGTTCTTTGAAGGCTGCAAACGATAGCCCCTGCGCAGTCCGCAGCGCCAGCATCACCGCTTCCCCGGCTCGCTGTGCTCCTTCCAGACGCTCCGATTCTTGCGGAATGCTCAGGCTCTTGGATGCCGCTTCCAGGTAGATTTCCAAATCGCGCGTGTGCGCCGAGCGCACGCCATTCTTGAACGAGGACGCGCCCACGCCGAAGCCGGCGTACTCACCGTTCGCCCAATAGTTCGCATTGTGCGCGCAGTGGTGGCCCGGCTGCGCGAAATTGCTGATCTCGTAGTGTTCGAAACCGGCCTGCTCGAGCAAGTCGATCGCCGTCTCATAAAGATCGGCTTCGAGATCTTGATCGGGAAAAGCGCCGGGCTCGCGTTCACGCCACGCCGCGTACGGTGTACCGGCTTCTACCGTTAGACCATAAACCGAAATATGATCCGGCTTCAAGGCGAGCGCTTCTTCGATCGATTGGCGCCAACTTTGCTGCGTCTGTCCCGGAACGGCGAACATCAGATCCAAACTTACGCTGCGAATCCCCGCCGATCGCGCGGCGGACACTGCAGTGCGCACCTGTTGCGTCTCATGTTTTCTTCCGAGCGTTCGCATCTCGCTTGGAACGAACGATTGCACGCCGATCGAAAGGCGCGTGACCCCCGCACCCACGTATGTTTTAAGGTCGGCCGCGGCAACGAGTTCGGGATTCACTTCGATCGTCGTCTCCCCAATCGAGGGAAATTTCAGGCTGAGGCGCGCGAGCAAGTCTTCGATCTCCTCGGCTTGATACGTATTAGGCGTTCCGCCGCCCAAGAAGACCGTATGCTCACCAAGGCCTGCCGGCGCCGCGTCGATCTCGCGCTGCAATGCCTGCATGTAGCGCCACGCCGCACTGCTCTTGTACGGCCATTTCGCAAAATCGCAGTACGGGCAAATGTACGGACAGAACGGCAAGTGAACGTAGACGCCGGTCATTGTGCGGAAAACACTCCGACAGCTCCGGGGCCGCCGTGTGTCGCTATCACCGGACCGGCTTCCAATACTTCAAGTAATTTCGGTTCGACGCCGGCAAAACGCGCCTCGAGCCGTTCGCGGACCGATTCGGCCAGCGCCGGGGCGTTCGTGTGCATCACCAGAAAACGTCCGGCTGAAATATCGTTCACGTTGCGCATCGCTAGGTCGATCATCGTCTCTTCTGCGCGAGCAAAGGTGCGTACTTGCGCTTCGGCGACAACCTCGCCGTCGCGCAATGAAATGACCGGCACGATCTTCATCAGCGTGCCGATCGCGGCTTGCGCCTTGCCGATGCGCCCCGTGCGCACGACGTGCGACAGGTCCGGAATACATGCATACAAGCGCTGCGCGCGCTTTTCTTTTTCCAACGCTTCGAGGATGCGATCGACATCCGCCCCGCTCGCCGCGAGGTCGTTGGCCACTCGCGCTTGCATCCCGAGCCCGCCCGCGACGCTTTCCGAATCGAAGATCGCTATGCGCGCACCGGCAAAACGGCTTACAGCCGCCCGCGCCGCATTTATCGTGCCTGAAAGCTTGGAACTGACCACGAGGCAGACGATCTCCTTCCCGGCTGCCACCAATGGCTCGAACGCTTCTGCAAACATCTGCGGCGAGGGTTGCGACGTCTTCGGGAGCTCGGGCTGGGTTGCGAGTTTCTTGTAGAATTCGCGTCGGCTCAGATCGATATAGTCACGGTAGCTCCGGTCGCCCCAAATAACGAACAGCGGGACGACGGTGATGCCCAGACGCGCCGCCAGCTGCGGCTCGATGTCCGACGTGCTGTCGGTTACGATCGCAACCGCCATGCGAAGGTTCTAAACCTCGGTTAAATCGGGGGCGACCAGATCGCTGATCTTTCCGACGACGTCGTTGCGCACCTCGTCGGCTGCCACGTGAATCGCCCCTCTAATGGCGTTGCGCGAAGCGCGCCCGTGCGTGACGATACAGTTGCCGCGAAGGCCGAGCAGCGGCGCGCCGCCATACTCCTCGTAATCGAATTTCCGGCGTAGCCCGCGCAGCGCCGGCGCGACGAGCGCGGCACCGATCTTGGTCACGAAGTTTCCGCCCAGGATCGTCTCGCGGATCACCTTGCCGAGGTCGCCGATCAATCCTTCGCCCATCTTCAACACCACGTTACCGACAAAGCCGTCCACGACGACGACGTCGGCCGCGTTGTGAAAAAGATCTTTGCCTTCGACGTTGCCGATGAAGTGAATCGGCGCACGTTCGAGCAGCTTGGCGGCTTCCAATACCTGAGCGTTTCCCTTCGAGCGCTCTTCACCAATCGACAAAATCGCGACCCGCGGGTTAGCGATCTTCAAAACCGATTTCGCATAAGACGATCCCATGATGCCGAACTGTTCGAGCCACTCGGGACGGCAATCCACATTGGCGCCCGAATCGAGCAGAACCATCGGCCCGTTGAGCGCCGGCCATACGGTAGCGATGGCAGGGCGCGCAATGCCTGGGATCGGCCGCAGCTTTACCAGCGCAATTCCCAAAAAGGCAGCGCTATTGCCAGCTGAAACGACGGCATCGGCGCGGCCTTCCTTTACGGCTTCGACCGCCACGCCTAACGATGTTTCTCCGGCAACGCGCAGCGCTTGCGAAGCGTGCATCTCCATCGGAATGTTTCGCGGCGCGTGGAGGATCGCAATGTTGGCTGCCGCCGGACCGCGCAGCAGCGGCCGGATCTGCGCCTCGTCCCCAGCGAGCGTCAGGTCGGCGTAATCTTGTGCAGCTGCGAGCAGCGTCCCCGCGACGATTTCCGCCGGGGCGTGGTCTCCGCCCATCGCGTCGATGACGATCCGCGGACGGGCGTTATTCATCCCGCGAGATCCAAAACTCGGTGTCGCGCTGACCTCCGAAATAATACTCGACCTCGGCGGCGGGAAATGATGCGCGCAAATTATCGGCTAGCCGTTGCGCGCCGCGTTCCTTTTGCACGCCGCCATAGTACACGGTGATCAACCCTCCATCTCGTGCGCCCATTGCTTCAAGAGCCTGTGCCGCCGCATCCGCAAGCGACTTTCCAGCGTACAGGATACCGCCGCTCGTTGCCGCCGGCTTCCCGCGTGCGACGGTCGTTCCACCGAGAGTCGCGTCCTTCCCGGCGAAAAAGACTTGCGCGCTGCGCGGGTGCGCCGCAGCCGCGAGTATGGCCTGCGGCTCGGGAACTTGGCCGTCGCCCGAACGCATCGCGAAAAGTCCTGCGATTCCTGAGACGACATCGGGCGTGGGCAGCACGTGCACCGTTCGTGCGCTGAGCTTCGCCGCCTCCTGCGCCGCGAGCACAACGTTCTTGTCGTTAGCGAACAGGTAGATCTCCGGAGCTAGGCATTTGTTGATCGCGAGCAACAGATCCCTGACGCTGGGATTCTTTTGCGTCACCAGCGGCACTTCGACGCCGAGCTCGCGAACGATCCGTTCGAACCCCGGTCCGGGAACGACTGCAACGATCGAATACTGCCGGGCCGGCGCGTCGACAAGTAACACGTTGTGCTGCTCCTCCATGTTGTCCACTTTCACGCGCGTAACGCTGCCGTGCTTGGAAGCAAGGGCTTGCACACCCTCGGGATCGTCGGTATGAACATGCACTTTGAGCGTCGGCGCTTCACCCGCCACGATCAGCGAATCGCCGTGTGCGGTCAGCGCTTCACGCAAGTCGAGCGGCGAGCAGCGCGCTTGCGCGAGGATGAATTCGGTGCAAAACTTTCGCTCGCCGACGCGCTGCTGCGGCGTGAACACGGAATGTCGAACCGGCCGCCGCGGGAAAGCGGTCGCGTGCACTTTGCTGTCGGGAAGAAAGCGCAGCGCGCCTTCAAGGAAATAGACGAGTCCGGCGCCGCCCGCATCGACGACTCCGGCTTCCTTTAATACAGGCAATTGCTCGGGCGTGCGTTCGAGGGCTGCGTTCGCGGCGCGCAGCACGCCGTTGCATAACCGGTAGAAATCTTTTTCGTGCAAGGCCAGACGATACGCAGCGTCCGCGGCCGCGTCGGCCACGCTCAAAATCGTTCCCTCGACCGGCCGGACCAGCGCCTGCCGTGCCGCCTGCACCGCCTCGCGCATGCCGGTTGCGAACACGAACGTATCGATCTCGTCGCGGTGCCGGACGTGATGCGCGAATCCCCGCAGCATCTGCGAGATGATGACGCCCGAGTTGCCCCGGGCTCCCATTAGACTTCCTTGGGCCGCCGCCTCGGCCACCTTTGAAAGCGGAGCGCCGCGCTGCTTGGCCGCTTCCACAGCCGCCTGCCTGACGGTCAAATACATATTGGTGCCCGTGTCGCCGTCGGGGACCGGAAAGACGTTGAGATCGTTGAGGACTTGGCGGTATTTTCGAACGAAATAGGACCCGGCCGTTATGAACTTCGCGTAGGCCCGGCCGTCCAGGACGGTGACATCCATCGGGCGATGGCCTTCTCGGAAGGGTTGTCAATGACCCCGGCCCGTGGTACTATGCGGAACGTTATGGCAAAACGCTGTGAAGTTTGCGGCAAGGGCCCGATGGCCGGCAACAATGTCAGCCACGCAATGAATAAGACGCGGCGCCGCTGGCTGCCCAACCTGCAGTCGATTAGAATCAACGACCGCGGCACTAACCGTACCGCGAAGGTCTGCACGGCATGCCTACGCGCCAAGCGCATCACCCGTAAGGCTTAGGCCGAAAAGTGGTCCCAGCCGGTAGCGGCAAGCTCTTGCTCGCTGTCCCCGCTTTTTAAGAACAAGCCGGAACCTTTGCGCATGACGCCGACGCGTTCGAGTGCGCGCCCAAACCGTTTCTGAAAACGCGCGGCAAGATATTTGAACGCGCCGGCACTAACTGCAACCAGCAACTCATAGTCTTCCCCTGCGCCTAACGCGTAGGTTTCGGGTTTTTCTCCCGCCGCCCGCGCTGCAGCGGCGACGGTTTCCGCAAACGGAACGCGTTCGATCAGCGCGCCGCATTTCGATAGCGCGCACATGCGCAGCAAGTCTGTCGAAAGGCCGTCCGAGACGTCCATCATCGCGTGCACGTTGCGGCTGGCTGCGAGCCAGCGTCCTTCCGCAATGCGCGGCTTTGGGATCGCACGAAAATCTCGGGCGCGCGCGTCTCCGAGTGGCCCGGTAACCGCGACGACGTCCGTTGGACATGCTCCCGCGCGCGTCTTCATGTTCGAAGATCGCACCTCTCCCACGATCGTTACGGCGATAGCGATCACCGGTGCGCGGGTGAGGTCGCCGCCCGCTATCGCGCAGCGGTTTGCATCGGCGATCTCGATGATACCGCGGTAGAGAGCGAGCGCGTCGCGCTCGAGCTCTATTGGAAGACCGAGTGAAACCGTGGCGAGGACGGGCCGCCCGCCCATCGCGGCGATATCGCTGAGGCTTGCGGCCATGGCCCGTCTGCCGGCGTCTTCCAGCGTAGAATGTTCCCGGCGGAAGTGGACGTTCTCAATGAATGCGTCGGTAGTGATGACGCTGCGATGCGAGCGCGACGGCTGCCACGCTGCGGCATCGTCGCCGATGCCCACGAACACTCGATTGGCGGGCCGCTCGACCAGCCGCGCAATCGCTTCGACCAGTTGGTCTTCGGTCAGGTAGCTGAAGCTCCGTCGAGCAGCTCGCGGAACTGCTTGGTCGTACGCCCGCAATCCGGCGTATCGAAAATCGCCGAGCCGATCACCACTACGTCCGCACCCGCCGCCGCTACGGAACGCACATTTTCTAGGCTGATGCCGCCGTCCACCTCGATCTCGAAGTTGGCATGCAGCCGTTCCCGCAACTCGCGCGCCTCGCGGATTTTCTCTAACGCGTGCGGGATAAAACGCTGCCCTCCGAAGCCGGGGTTTACGCTCATGATCAGCACCCAATCGAAGTCGCCCCCAAGATCTTCCAGCATCGCAACCGGAGTCTGCGGACAGATCGAAATGCCGGCTTTCGCCCCGATCGATCGGATGTGTTCCAAAAGGCGCTGCGCGTGCGTCGTCGCCTCCAAATGAAAAGTGATGATCTCCGCGCCAGCCTCCCTGAACCGCTCAACGTAGCGTTCGGGATCGACGATCATCAGGTGACAGTCAAAGACGAGTTTCGTCCGCTTGCGCAGGTCGGCGATCACTTTGGGTCCCCACGTTATGTTCGGAACGAAGATCCCGTCCATGACGTCCAGGTGCACGTAGGACGCACCATTGCGTTCGACTTGCGCGATCTGTTCTACGATCCGTCCGAAGTCTGCCGACAGAATCGAGGGCGCGATCTTAACGTCCATGGGGACTCTTTCCGGAGGATGCGCTGCCCGAGCCGTAAGTATTGGGCGGTTCTTGCCCAACCTTGGTTTCACCCAGCAGCGTGTCGTTGACGAAAAAATATACCGCCGACGTGCCGATCGTCGTCACGGTGAGCTCGAACTTTTGTCCGGGCGTGGCATACCCACTGTAGAGATCGTACTGTCCGGTCGCGTCACTCACGGAAAAACGCACGCGCAGAGCTTGATTCTGTCCGGCTTCCGCCGGCGGCACCGCCGCCAATATATGGGTCTGATGAATGATGTAACCGGACTCGTGCGGACCGGCGCTGACGTCGAGCGAAACCGTCTCGTATGGACCGATGAGCGATCCTGGGCTGGGTCGTTGTTCGACCACGACGCCGTGCGGCGGCCCTCCGGGGCCAAACGGAGTCCACACGATCTGTCCCAACTTGACGTGCGCGGCCGCCGCGGCGCCGCGGGCTTCGTCGACGTCCAACCCCGTCAAGTCCGGCACCTTGAGCGCCGCGGATCCGCCTTTGCTGATCAGCAGTGAGACCTGCGTGCCCTCCGTAACGCTGACCGATGGATTGGGGTATTGCGAGATGACGTGATCGGCCGGTATGTCGTCGCTGCGCATGTATTGCGTCTTGGCCAGCGTCAAATGCGCCTGCGATAAATCCAAACGCGCGTCGCGGAACGATTGATAACGCAGGTCGGGCATGAGTTTCGTCTTCACGCCATCGCTGACGATCAGCGAAATCTGCCGCCCGGCACGGACGTGCATGCCGGCCTGCGGCTGTTGATTCATCACGACGCCCTTAGGATATTGATTGCTGACCGCGTGTCCGGCAATTGAAGGCTTGAGATTTATCCGCACTATCGCGGCAGTTGCGTCGGGAGCGGTCAGCCCGATAAAGGAAGGCACCGCGACCGTGTTTGGCCCCGGCAGCAAAAATTGCTGGACCGAATGTCCGAACCAGACCAGCACGCCGATAAACGCGGCAAAAACCAGCGGAAAGACCCAATCGCGCGGAACGTATCGCTCGAGCAGCGGCCGGGCGTCGGTGCTCACGTCGCCAGTGCCTCCAGCGCCGCTTCGCTCACTTCGAGGTTTGAAAAAACGCGCTGCACGTCTTCGTGTTCCTCGAGCGCTTCCAGGAAATTCAATGCATCCGTTAAGCCGGCGCCGTGCAGATCGACTTTTTGCTTGGCGCGCACACCCAAGAACGCATCCGCTACTTTCAGGCCGGCCCTCTGCAGCGCCGTTCGAACGTCGCCCAACTGCGCCGGATCGGTGTAAATCTCAGAGGGTTCTCCGTACTCGAGATCGACGACGCCATCTACGAGTGCCGCTTCGGTGAGCGCATCTTCCGAACGTCCCTGTGGATCGACCTCGACGATTCCGATCGCGTCGAACATCCATGCGACGCTGCCCGTCTCTCCCAGCGTCCCGGCGTGTTTGCTAAAGAGAAACCGTAATTCGCCCGCAGTGCGGTTGCGATTGTCAGTGGCGGCGTCGATCACGACGGCCAGGCCGTGCGGGCCGTAGCCTTCGTAACGCAGCTCGTGGATCTCTTTCTCGCCCGCTCCACCGGTAGCGCGCGCGATCGCGCGCTTGATGTTGTCCTGCGGCACGTTGTTCTCGCGCGCTTTTTCGACGGCCATTTTCAGGCGGTAGTTGGCCTCGGGATCCGGCGACCCGGACTTGGCCGCCAGAGTGATCTCTTTGCTCAGTTTGGTAAAGAGCGCCCCGCGCTGCGCATCGACCTTGCCCTTGCGCAACTTGATGTTATGCCATTTGGAATGCCCTGACATACGGGTTACCTTATGTGTTCGAGCCCAACTGTCATGCCTAAATAATCCAGTGAGGCAGCCACATGCGCGCGTTCCATTGGTTCCACGGCACGGGCGTGGCCGCGAGGACCGGATAAAACCAAACGAACGCGGCGACGACGGCAGCGACATAGCCGCAGACAACGATCCGGCTGAAAATCCTTATGTCCGCGTTGGATTCTCCCCATTGCCAAACGCGCTGCAGCACGATGACGTTGCACAGTATGACGATCGGGATGTCGACATAAAAATGGTAGATCCAGGCGATCCGCGGCGAACGCGACCAGGGCAGCCACTGCAGCAGATAGGCAATGACCAGCAGCGCGTAGCCCTTGTTGCGCTCGCGCCATCCTAAAAACGCAACGATGGGAACGCAAGCCAATCCAAACCAGAGAATGATTGGATTTGGCAGCGACATAATCTCGGCCACGCAGCAGGCCGTCGATTGCGAGGCGGCAGCTCCAACGCGGCTGTCGTTCCAATAATACGCAACCGGCTTGAGGTCGAGCGGCCACGACCAAAATGGCGACGCATAGGGGTGAGTCGCCTTCAGCGTATCGTGATACATGAACATCGAGTACTGGCGGTACACGAGATCGGTTAGGTTCTTGATTTCAATCTGCCGGATGAAATCGGGCACCCATACGAGCGCATAGATCGTCATGCTCAAAAAGGCGATGACCGCTATGGAGACGTCCAAGCGGAAACCAAAGGGGTTTCCCCACACTTTCAGCCGGCCGACGTTCACGTATCGTTGCATCCAGACGAACGCAATCACGACGAACGAAACGCCGAACGCCATGACTCCGTACCACTTGCTGGCAACCAGCGCCCCCAAGAGAATCGTAAACACGATCAGCCACGCACCCGCGTGCCGGCCCTCCTGCGTTTCGCCGCGGTCGTCGGTCACCAGACCCGGCGTGTACGTTGCCGAGCCGGACGGCGTTTGATAGCGCACCGAGCCTTCCCGGTCGTACTCAACCTGCAACTGATCCTGCGTTATCTGCAAGCCTTTGCCGCGCACGACGCGGCCATCCGGAATCTCTAATGTCGCGGTACCGCCTTGCCACAGCAAACGCGAACCTTCCGCGTATGATCCAAAATCGCCGGTGCGTCCGAAATAGCGCGGCACGATTGCGAGCCGCAGAAGTAGATATAACCCGCAAGCGAAGTAGAAGCCGGCTATCACCAAAGCTGCGCGCGATTGGTGAAACGGCACCGTGACGAGCGCGCTTAGGATGAAACCCCCGAGCACTGCCGCAACCGCGGAAACGCCGGCGCGCGCCAGCGTCTGTGGTTCGTTTGCGCGAATTGTGGACTGCGAGGCGATCCAAAAACGGTAAAACGCGTAGAGCGCTCCGAGCGCGAAGACGACGACGATGCCTTCCGGCGTCGCGATGCGCGACTGCACGAAGTGCATGCCGTCGGCGACCAGCATCAGGGCGGCAAAAGACGCAAATAGCGTGGAGCGCGTCAGCCGCTTGGCAAAAATGTAGAGCAGCACCACCGCAAGCGCGCCGAAGAGCACGTCCATGAATCGCCACCCGTGCGAATTGTCTCCCCCGAAAAGCATCGTCGAGAGTGTGATGATGAGTTTCGTCAGCGGCGGATGGGTGTTTTCGTAGATGTACTTATGCGACAGATACTCTTCGGCCGCGCGCGCGAAATATATTTCGTCGAAGATTTTTTCTTTCGGGATCCAATAATTGACGTAGGACAGAATAAACGAGACGACACCGAACCCCGCGGCTAGCGCATGGTCGAGCGGCCAGCGCATCGCCGCTAAACCTTCGCGCGGATCGAACCACGGCCGAGGCCGCAGGCGTTTCAAGACGTCTTCGCCCGCCGTGTCGGTGGACGGCCAGATCGCAGCCTTGGCGGCGCCTTCTTCCGCGGCTTGGCCCAAGAAAATATAGCCGAGGTAAAAGAACGTCAGCACGTTCAACGCCGAGAGCGGATGCGTGACGACGGGCCACATGTCGCGCGGGTTCACTCCGGCAATGCCCTGTATAACAACGGCCAAGTACGTCAGCGAATAAAACAAGTTGACGAGCAGCGTTGCCGAAAAAATGACCGCGGCCCATGCATACCGGCGCGCTATGGGTGCGGCGGCGATCGTGAAGAGCAAGCCGTCGAACAAATAGCGTTCGTGCATGCGCGTCGAAAGCATGAAAAACGCGAGCGTGCAGAGCGCCGCTGCTTCGATAAATGCTTGCTCCGTGCGCGCCTGCGCGTAGCGAACCAGGATCAGCACGACGGCGATCCCCGTAAGAACCACGCCCCACAGGTATTGCGGCCAAATGGCAATCAGTTGCGAGTCGGGTTGCCAAAACGGATGGATCATCGACCACAGGTTGAACGCGTTGACGGAATTGACGGCGTAGACGTCTTTGCCGATCTCGTAACGCTGGAACAGCCAAGACAGCGCGCTTACGGGATTGACCGTCGGATGGAACGGCACGGTCAACAGGAATGCGAAAACGATAGCCGCAGCAATTCCGGCCGCAGTACCGGCAACGCGGCGCTGCCGCATCTCCGGCGAGACGAACGCAAACACGACAAACAGCGGAACGAGCACGGCCGCTTGCGGTTTGATCAATAGCGAATATGCAAGCAACAGCCACGCCGCCGGAATTCGCCACGCCAAGCCGCCGGCGAAATCAGCAGAGCGCAGCAGCAGATACACCGCCGCCAGCGCCAAACCGGCAGCGACCGAATCCACTTGCCCCCACGACGCGGAGATGAAGATCACCGCGGGGTTCAGCGCGAAGAATGCGGCCGCGCCGAACGCCCACCGCTCCGACGCATAGCGCTTGACCAGCGCATAGAGCAGCGCGCCGTCGACCAAGTCCATCAAGATAGCCGGCAGCTTCACCAACACGCGCAGGACGTCGTAATTGTTGTGCGGCGAGATCAGCTGGAACAGATGCCCGATGATCCACAAAATGTAAAAATAACCGGTGGGATAGTCTACGAATTTGGTCGATGCATAAAACTGAGCGAGCGGATGCGTGGCGAGCGTCAACGCCCACGCCTCGAACGAGTCGATGTCGTTCTTAAATCCTTGGTCGCCGAGGAAAAAGAGCCGGACGCCGAATGCGGCCAGCAGCAGCAGCCCGAGTTTCAGTCGAGCCGAAACCGCCGGCTTGATCGCACCGGCGCTCAAGACGAGGCGAGTTCCAGCGAGTTCAGTAAGAAGTCGCGCACCGCTGCCGCCGGATGGCGCTCCACGAGCGACAAGTGCTTTGCAGCAGCTTGATTGGCGGCTTCGCGTGCGCCCAAGTCCTCGAGCGCCTCGATGACCGACGCGACCGTATCGTTATCGAGCTTCTCGCCGCGGGCGTAGGCGGCCGCGATGCGGTCCCGGGCGGCCGAGGGCGCTTGCGCGAGCGACCACACAACCGGAAAGGTCCACTTGCGGCGCGCAATGTCGTTTCCCGAAACTTTTCCCGTTGCATCGACCGTTCCCCAGATTCCCAAGACATCGTCGCGGATCTGAAATGCCATCCCGAACGCGCGCCCGAGCTCGCGATAGCGCATGACCGCATCGCTGTCACAAGGAGCGCACAGCGCGCCCAGCTGCGACGAAGCTCCAAAGAGCGCCGCCGTCTTCGCGCCGATCATCCGGTTATAGGCCGGCAGGTCCACTTCCGTCGCGCGTTCGTACGCGAGATCCATCGACTGTCCGTCGCACATCGTGGCGTGCGCTTCGTGCAGCGCGCGTACCATGCGCAGCACGCGTTCGTCCGGGTGGCGCGACACGCTGTTGGTCAGCGCAAGAAAGCTTATCGCGCAGAGCGCATCGCCGGCATTGAGCGCTTGCGGTATTCCGTACACTGCCCATACCGTACGGCGGCCGCGCCGCAGCTCGTCGTTATCCTCGATGTCGTCGTGCACGAGCGAGTAGTTGTGAAGAATTTCGATCGCGGCGGCCGCGTCGCGCGCGTTCTCGACGGATCCGCCTTCGGCTTGGGCAACGCACAACAGCAGCCGCGGCCGAACCCGCTTGCCGCGCTTGGCCGGGCCGTATTCGCCGTAACCGAAGTGGTAAAACAGCATATCGGAAATCTGCGGCGATCCCCGGTAGTCTCTGATCACTCCCTCGAGGTGTGCTTCAAAGAGATCAGGCTGGTAGACGGGCGAGCTCCTCCATGCGCTGCGCCACCTGATCGACGAGCCAGCCGGGAGTCGACGCACCCGACATGAGCCCCGCGACGCGCACACCATCGAACCACCGAGCTTCCAGTTCGTCCGGGCCTTCGATGTGATAGGCTCGCGCGCCATGGAGTTCGGAGAGCTCCGCCAAGTGTTTGGTGTTTGCCGACGTCTTGCCGCCGACCACGACCATCACTTCAACTTCTTTCGACAGTTCCAGCGCCTCGCTCTGGCGGTTGTTCGTATCGGTGCAGATCGTATTGACCGCGCGCACTTCATAGTATTTGGCAATTAGCGCGCGTACGATGTCCGTGAACCGCTCGCGCGAATACGTTGACTGTACCACGACGCCGACGCGCGAACCCCGCGGAAGTTTCTCGACGTCTTCGATCGTTTCTATGCACCACGCGCCCGGAACGTGGCTGAGCGTGCCCTTCACTTCCGGATGGTTGGGATCGCCGACGACGATGATCTTGTAGCCGTCAGCCTTCAACTTCTCGGCTTGCACGTGAATCTTGGTGACCATCGGACAGGTCGCGTCGATGATCTCGAGGCCTTTTTCTTTCGCCTTCTCGTACACTTCGACCGGCAAGCCGTGCGCGCGCACGAAAAGTGCGCCGGTGTCGACTTCATCTACGGACGTGGCGTTGCGCAAGCCGCGCTGCTGGAGCGATTCGACCATCTGCGGGTTGTGCACGACGTGCCCCAGCGTCGTCACCTCTTCGCGGGCGTCGATCGCTTCCTCGGCCTTCTTCAGCGTAATGGCGACGCCGAAGCAAAAGCCTTGCACCTTCGCCTTTTTAATCTCCACCGGCGGTCTCCGGGAGCTTTCGAATCGCCTGCATCACCTGTTCCGTGAAGTTCGCCAACTCTTCCCGAGTCGCTTTCCGGTCGGCCGGCAGCCCCAGCGGCGGGCCGAAAATAACCTTAAATTGCCGGAAACGGCCCGCCTTGCCGGTCCCGACAACGGCCGCCGGGACGACCCGGGCTTTCCCAAGGGAAGCCAACAGCGCAACGCCTTCGCGGGGTTGCACGGTTCCGTCGAGATTTCGGGTGCCTTCCGGAAAGATGCCGATGACCTCGCCGCGGCGCAGCACTTCGACCGACCGGCGCACGGCCGCCGTCGGCGTGCCGGTGCGATCGACCGGGTATGCGCCGAAACCGGTTATGAGCGGCCCAAGGATCGGAATCTTAAAAAGCGAGCTCTTGGCCATGTACCGGATCCGGCGCGGGCATGCGGTTCCGAGCAGCGGCGGATCGAAATACGATATGTGGTTGCAAGCCACGATAACCGGACCGGCCGCAGGGACGTTGCCGGACCCGAAGACGCGCATTCGCCAAAGTTTGAAGATGACGTTCAGCGAGAGCTTGGCCGCGTCGTAAAGCCAATCGATCATCCGACTATGCTGCAGATCTCGTCCACGACGTGTTCGACCGTGAGCTCGCTCGAGTCGATCACGTGCGCGTCCAGCGCTTTTCTCAGTGGCGAAATCTTTCGCGTCTCGTCCAGGCGATCGCGCTCTTCGATCTCCTGAGTTAACTCGTGCGCGCTGACGTCGATTCCCGCCTCTTCCAGTTGGACGCGCCGCCGCCCGACGCGCGCCGCGACGGAAGCGGTCAGGAAAATCTTGCAAGGCGCACCGGGCAGCACGACCGTGCCGATGTCGCGACCGGCCATCACGACGGCGCCTTCCCCGGCGATGCGCCGCTGCTCGCGCACCATGGCTTCACGCACGCGCGGATGGGCCGCAACGATCGAAACGACGGCCGTCACGACCGGAGATTCCAGCTCATCCTGGGTTAATTCGGCATCTTTCCAGAGAACGCGAAACCCGAGTTGCACTTCGGCGTCGAGGCTGACGCGAATTTGCTGGTCGAAGAGCCGGACGAGCGCGCTTTCGTTATCCACATCGGTTTGCGTCTGCAGCGCCGCAAATGCAAGGGCGCGGTACATCGCGCCCGTATCGACGTACACGACTCCAAGACGCTGCGCGAGCAGACGCGCAACGGTCGTTTTTCCCGAGGCCGCCGGGCCGTCGATGGCGATCTGCAGATCTGCGGGCACGCCGTTCTCTTTTGCGCGAGGCTGCAGCGCGCCTCGCGCCTAACTGCGCAGACGTGGCCAAGGCGCGATCGGTGTACTTCTGCTCGGCATGCGGTTTCGAATCGCCGCGCTGGCTCGGGCGCTGCCCGCAATGCGAATCTTGGAACTCTTTCGACGAGCGGCCGATGCGGGTGGCCGCGGTCAAATCGCGTGCCGGTTCTCGTTCGGCTCCCAAGGGCGGGCCGATTCCGCTAAGCGAGGTCGATCGC
>Ga0207416_1000605_pt1 | contig 58566 bp, 56 predicted proteins | sample PaiPotPPM11metaG_FD_184107 | JGI IMG/M metagenome (GOLD analysis project Ga0207416, IMG submission 184107) | Iron sulfur acid spring bacterial and archeal communities from Banff, Canada, to study Microbial Dark Matter (Phase II) - Paint Pots PPM... ... | reverse complement strand
GGACCAGTATGAAGTGCGGCGCTGGGAAGCCTGGTACCGCTTCATCACGCTGGGGCTGCTGGCCCATGCCTTCCTGGAAGGGACCCGGCTGCGCGCCAACGCCGTCTCCGCCGGGGACGGAAAAAAGGGGGGGCAGCCCCGGAGCTGATCCCGCTCACCGTCCCGGAGGCACAACGCCTGCTCGTGGCGTGCACGGCATCCCCGGCGCAGGTCCGCTTCCATGGGTGGTGGTCGACCTTCCGCCGGCACCACCAGGCAATGGCCCAGCGCTGCCATGCAACCCGACGTGCCCGTGATCACCCGGTCAGGCCTGGTCCGGTGGTGATGCCCACGCTCGCCTCGAGGACGGCCGAGCTGGACGAGAGTCAGTGGGCACGAATTGCCTCCCTGGTGCCCCCGATCCGGCGGTACAGCGACGAGCCGCCTCGGGATCAGCGGACGATCGTCGCGGGGATCCTGTGGGTGGCCCGAACGGGCAGTCGGTGGCGGGATCTCCCGGCGTGCTTTGGCTATTGGGAGACAGTTCATGCCTACTATCATCGGTGGAAGCAGCACGGCTCCTGGGCGCCAATCCTCGCTGCCCTGCAGGCCCCTCCTGACACCGCCCCAGGGTAAGTGTCACTGTAGTATTAGAGGTGTACTTCACCGATGCCTTGCATCCGCCCTTTGAGGCCGGGTGGCGGGATCCCGATGAGCCAGGCCATGCGGAGCGCGTCACGGTGCTCGGGGTGGCCGATGTCGACCAGCGCCGCGGGATCCTGCTCGCGGTGCGACGCCAGGACGGGAAGGAGCGTCGGGTCTTAGCCGAGTAGCTCTGGGCTGCGGAGGCGGGAAGCGCTAACGCCATCGTCCTCGACGACTACCGCGCGTGGGGAGGGGTAGATCCCGGCTGGGATGAGGCCTACTGAACCGGCGCTGGGAGAGCGGGTAGGACGTTCTTCCCGCACTGAGCCGGCGGCCGTTCTCCCTCGACCTCAATGGCCGCTCCATTCGTACGAACCTTACGTTAGGAGCTCTTGCCGGCCGAATGGACGCGGCATGGCGACCCGTCCCATGAGCGCCATGGAGCGTGCGGCAAGGATGGGAGTCTGAATGACGGTCGCAGGGTGCTGGTCTCATGGCCTCCTGGACGCCGCTGTCTCACCCGCGCCACGGTCGGCAGCGGTACCTCCACAGCTTCAGAAACCAGTGTCTCTGTCCATTCCGGTCCCTCGGATCGTTCATCCGCCGTGAGTAGGACGCGGACATGGGCGACCCTCCGAGCGGAGGCTGTGTCGCTCGATGTGGTCTTCTACACCAGTAGATGCTGGGTTTCGCTGAGCGAGATGCGGTACATCTTGTCCATGGAGGGCTCCAGGGGGTCGATGTTCCGAGCCTGCCTCTCGTCTCGACAACGTAATTCATCCATGACTGACCACTCGGCCCGCCACACTCCAGCCCTGTCTCGTTGTGGGCAAGCTCGTTCGCTGAACGTTGGCAGCCCGCTGTCCTCACCTCAGGTAATTGCCAAGTAAGTCTGCGGGCGATCGTCCGCAGCCCGACTCAAGGGTAATTCCTGGACTTGCGTCACGTAATCGCCACGTAAGTCCCAGGTAATTGCCACGTATCTCCCACGTACGTGGCGATCCCGAGACTGGAGGCATCACCCCAGTCAGAGGTCATCGATGCAGCGCTCCTTCCCGGCCAACGCCTCTCCTCCTCGAACCGGGGGCGGACTCGTCATTAGGGTCCGTCCCCGGCCCCTCCCCCTAGTCGCTTTCGTCACCCTCCTGAGCGTCGGGCTGTTCGCAGGGGCTACGGCTCATGCCTCCACTCCGCCAACCCCGCGCCCGACACCGGTCGTGATTCCAACCCCGGGCACTCAACCCGGCAACCCATCCTCCACTCATCACTCGGGCGGCATCCTCGGGTCTCTGAATCCTCTGCACTGGCTGCCTAGCCTTCCCGATCCCAAGCAATGGGCTACCGACGTCTTCAGTCAAGTGCTCGTCAACTTCCTGCAGAGCATCGCCGATGGCCTGCGCTCCCTGGTCAACGGCGTCATGGGCAGCTCTCTCAACTTCATTACCCAGACACCGCCTGCCGGCTCCTATAACAGTCGCACCGTCCACTCCATGTGGGGTATCGTGCGAGGCATCGCCGATGGTGCCCTCGTGCTGGTTGCGCTCTTCGCCGGCTTCAATGTCATGGCGCACCAGCATCTCGGCTCTCCCTACCACGACGCCATGGAGGTGCTACCCCGTCTAATACTCGGGGCGCTGCTGGTCAACACCAGCCTCTCCTGGGGTCAGCTTGCGATTGATCTCAACAACGCCCTCTGTCTGGCGATGGGTCACACCACCCTCCCCGCCTGGCAGCACGCCAACTCGGTCACCCAGGCCCTGGTCAACGTCATCGCCAGCCTGATCTACCTCGTGGCCAGCCTCCTGCTCCTCATCCAGATGCTGATGCGTCTGGCGCTGATCGACGTGCTCCTGATCACCGCCCCGCTGGGTCTGCTCTGCTGGGTGCTGCCCCAGACCCTGGGTTGGGCCAAGCTCTGGTCGACCACCTTCTTCAGTGCGGTCTTCACTCAGTTCGTTCAAGTGGTCGCCCTCAAGCTGGGCGGCTCACTCCTCACCGACCTCACCCCCACGGGTCCAAGCTCCGGATTGCTCGCCATCTTCTTAGGCGTCGCGGTACTCGTTCTCACGCTCAAGATCCCGAGCATGATGCGCCACCACGACGGTGGAGGCCTCGGCTTTGTTCGCTACCTCGCCTACCAGCAGGCTTCACGAGCCATCTCGAGCAGAGGTGGAGGCAGCCGCACGAGAGGAGGTGAGTGATGATCCTCTCCCTCGCTCTCTCCGGTCTTGGCCGCGATGCCCTCAAGGTCGCGGGTGGACTGGGATTGGCCGTCATGCTGAGCCTCGCCTTCGCCATCTCCAGTCTGACACGGTTCACAAGTGTCGCCGCGCCCGGGCAGGCGGTCATCAGCGCCCACACCGACGAGATCCCGGCAAACCAATTGGCGGTGATGCAGCAGGCAGCGGGAATCTGCGGACTTCCCTGGCAGATCCTGGCCGCGGTCGCCAAGGTCGAGTCGGACTTCGGTCGCAATATGGCTACTAGCTCGGCGGGTGCCATCGGCTACGGCCAGTTCCTCCCCAGCACCTGGGCGACTTACGGCAACGGCGGAAACCCCTACGACTACCACGACGCCCTGCCTGCCATGGCGCGCTACCTCTGCGCCAGTGGAGCGCCCGGCGACCTCCGGGAGGCACTGTTCGCATACAACCACGCCCAGTGGTATGTCGATCAGGTCCTTGGGATCGCCATCCGCTACGGCTATGGCCAGTCCTCGGCGCCGATCAGCCGGGTAGTCGAGCTGGCCCGCTCACAGATCGGCATGCCCTATGTCTATGGCGGCGAGAGCCCCGAGACCGGCTTCGACTGCTCGGGGCTGGTCAAGTGGGTCTATGCCCAGGTGGGGATCAACCTGCCCCGCACCACTCAGGAGCAGTTCGACACAACGACGCGTGTCTCGCAGGACGCCTTGCAGCCTGGGGATACCGTCTACTTCTCCGGGACATACCCATCGTCAGATTTCATCACCCATGTCGGGATCTACGTCGGCGACGGGGAGATGGTCAACGCGGCGAATCCCAACGACGGCGTGCAAGAGATGCCGGTCTTCACCGGCTATTGGGCCGAACACTATGCGGGTGCAGGCTGGGTCGGGAGCTAAGTCATGGGACGTATCCAGGGACAAGGACCACCGGGCCACGATTGCTTCACGTCCTTACCCTGCACCCGTCGGATACAAGCAACAACCTCTAGGAGTTTCTCACCGTGCACCAGATCAACAACCTCTTCACCAGCCTCTTGAACATCGGCCTGGGCGTGGGGGTCACCGTGGCGGCATTTTTCCTCATGTGGGGCGCCTTTCTGTACATGAGCGCCGGCGGCAATCCCCATCAAATGGAACGCGGGAAATCCGCCATGGTCAATGCCCTGGCCGGCCTAGCGATCGTGCTCTCCGCCCGGGTCATCGCCGGCGTGATCAAGTCAGCCATCGGCGGCCACTAGCGGAGGTATCCATGAGTCACCATCGCCATGAGATCCCCACTCACCTGAACGTCGAAGATCGCGCCTTCTACGGCCTCACCATCCGCCAGGTCATGTACCTGACGGTGGGCGGAGCCGGTGCGTACGCCCTCTGGAATCAGTGGCCGGCTTTGCCGCTGGTCATGCGTGGGGTGCTGGTCGTTCCTATTGTGATCCTTGCCCTCACCTTTGCCCTGGTCCGTCCCGCCGGGCGCAGCCTGGATGAATGGGTCTTCATCGCCCTCCACCACGTTGCGACCCCCGAGGTGAGTGTCTGGCGCCCGCGCGATCCTGACCTCGTCGCGTGGGATACCTCCGGGACCGAGTGGGAAGAGCTCAAGCCACAGCTTGCCTGGCAGGAAGAGAGACGATGAGCCGCTCTGCCTCCGTCCAGACCGCCCACCTCGCGCTCGAGACAATCGACGAGGATGTCCTCTGCCTCACCGGGGGTCAGCATCGAGCCGTGCTCGAGGTCGGCAGCATCAACTTCGGGCTCCAGGGCGAGGTGGAGCAGGAGGCCGTGATTGCCGGCTTCGCCGCCTGCCTCAATAGTCTGACCTTCCCCGTCCAGGTCCTCGTCCGAGTACTGCCCATCGACATTGGCAGCTACCTGGCGGACCTGGAGCAGCGGGCACGCCACATCTCGGCCAGCCTGGTCGACCTCGCCCGCGATTACCTCACGTTCCTGCAGCGCCTGGCACGGAACCGCACGCTCCTCGAACGTCGCTTCTACCTGGTGATCTCCGCCCAGCTCGATACGACGACGGCCCGAGGCTGGCGGCCGTTCGAGCGGAAACAACAGGGTGCGAGCATCGACGCCGCTCGCCGGCAGCTTACCTTCCGCTGCGAAGAGATCGAGCGCCAGCTGGGTCGCTGTGGTCTCAGCGTCCGGCGACTCACCAGCAGGGAGCTTGCGCAGCTCTTCTACGGCTGCTGGTGTCCGGAGCTGGCGCACGTCCAGCGACTCGGAGGGGAGCTCACCGCGCTTGACTCTCCCGTTGTCGCCGCAGCCCCTCGATCGCGCAGGAGGTCCTGATGGCATTCACTACTTCAGCCCGCGCTCATCGTCGACGGAAGGAACTCACGACGGATGAGAGGCGCTTCGCTCTCGGCACCCGGTCTGTCGCCGATCTCGTGGCTCCCGCTGCCGTGGAGGTGAGCCGCGACCACCTGCGGCTCGACGCCCAGTTCGTCCGCACCCTGGTCGTGACCGGCTACCCCCGCACGGTCGTCCCCGGCTGGCTTGGTCCCCTCATCGACTTCGAGGAGCCGCTTGAGCTCAGCCTCCACCTCTATCCGCTGGAGACGGCCCAGATGGTTTCGACGCTGGGTCACAAGATGGTCCAGCTGCACTCCTCCCGGCTGCTCGCTGCCCGAGACGGCCGGCTCCCCGATCCCGAGCGGGAGGTGGCGTATGAAGACGCAGAGCGGCTACGGGATGCCCTGCAGCGAGGTGAGGAGAAGATCTTCTCGGTCGGGCTGTACATCCTCCTCCGGGCGGGCTCACTGGCAGCGCTCGACACGCTGACCCGCAAGGTCGAGCTCACCCTGGGCAGCATGCTCGCCCACTCCCGTATTGCGGTGCTCGAACAGGATGCGGGCTTCCAGTCCTGCCTCCCCCAGGGCCAGGACCGACTGCTCGTCTATCGCAACCTCGACACCAGCTCGCTCGCTACCATGTTCCCCTTCTCCTCGAGCAGCCTCTCCATGGAGCGGGGCGTCCTCTACGGCATCGCCGCGCACAACCACTCGCCGGTCATCGTCGATCCCTTCGACGAGAGCCTGGAGAACGCCAACCTGGTGGTCTTCGCTACCTCGGGGGCGGGGAAGAGCTACTTCACCAAGCTGATGGCGCTCCGCAACCTCCTGGTCGATGTCGAGTTTCTGGTGATCGATCCGGAGGACGAGTACCGGGCTCTCTGCAGCGCGGTTGACGGGCAGTACATCCGTCTCGCCAGCACATCGAGCCAGCACCTCAACCCCTTCGATCTTCCACCGTGCACGGACGATGAGGAAGGGCGAAACCCACTGGCCGAGCAGGTAGCAGCACTGCTGGCACTGCTCGAGATCATGCTCACCGAGCCGGGGACCCAGCTGACACCGCATGAGCGCGCCGTGCTGGATCGTGCCCTCTACCAGACCTATGCCGCGGCGGGTATCACGGAGGATACCTCAACCCATACCCTCCCCTCCCCACTGCTGCGTGACCTCTATGACGTCCTGGAGGCTACCTCGGGTGAGGGAGCCGCGAGCCTTGCAGCTCGCCTCCACCGCTACGTCGAGGGCTCGCTCGCCGGACTCTTCTCGGCCCCGACCAACGTTGCCCTCGACCGCCGCTTCGTCGTGTTCAACATCCAGGCCCTTGAGCCGGAGCTCCGTCCGCTCGGTATCCACCTGATCTCCTCGTTCGTCTGGAACCAGGTCTGCCGCTCCCGCCGGCCTCGCCTGCTCATCATCGACGAGGCCTGGAGCCTGGTGCAGTACCCCGAAGGTGGGGCCTTCCTCGCCAGCATGGCCCGGCGGGCTCGCAAATACTACCTGGGGCTGGTCACCATCACCCAGGACGTCGAGGACTTCCTCACGTCGGACCACAGGCGCACGGTCCTGGCGAATGCGGCGCTCAAGCTCCTCATGAAACAGGACAGTGCCATCATCGAGCCGGTGGTCCAAGCCTTCCAGCTCTCACCTGAGGAGCGGCAGTTCCTCCTGGGGGCCGGCAAGGGGGAGGGCCTGTTCTTCGCGCGGGGCAGCCACGTGGCCCTCAAGGTCGAGGCCAGCCCGGCAGAACATCGGCTTGCCACGACCGCGCCGCGCGAGCTGGCAGCGCGAGCGGCGGTGGGAAGGAATGCGAGTCCCTCCCCTGCACAACGGGCCATGCCACGGCGACGCCTCCTATCTGACGAGGAGGAAAGGTGATGACGAGCCAGACAGCCCAGCGCTGGGATGTGGACCGCCTCCGACGAGACCACCCGGTGGCCGATGTGATTACCCGGTCGGGGGTTGAGCTGCGCCCGATGGGCCGTGCCCTGGTGGGCCGGTGTCCCTTTCACGGGGACGGGGGGCGTCCCAACCTCTACGTCTATCCGGAGAGTCAGCGCTGGTGGTGCTACCGCTGTGGCGTGGGGGGAGACGTGATCGCCTATATGCGCCGACGCGAGAACCTGAGCTTTGCCGACGCCTGCCAGCGTCTCAGTGGCGTATCTGCGCAGCCAGTTCATTGGCCTCATGGACGTCCGGAGAGGCGCGAACGGCGTTGGGATCGCCTGACCCTGGAGGAGCAGGTGGTGATGAACACCGCCTGCGCCCTCTACCAGCACACGCTCTGGCGGGAGCCTCCGGCTCTTACGTACCTCCGAGAGCGGGACATCCCCGACTGGGTGGTCCGCGAATGTGCCCTCGGCTACAGTGATGGCCATTCCCTGGAGGCCTATCTGCGGCGCCGCTCCGGGCTGCGGACCGCGCAGGAGCTTGGCCTGCTCCGGAAGCCAGGACCCTCCGACGGCGCCCGGCCGCTCGGCGAGCATTTTGCCGGGCGGATCGTGGTTCCCGAGCTCCGGGGCGGTCAGTGCATCTGGTTGATCGGCCGCACCCTGCAGGACGACTCAGATCGGCCGAAGTACCTGGCGCTTGGCGGCGAGCGGCCGGTGTTGGGCTTCGAGCGAGCGGCGGGCCGGCGGCACGTCTTTCTCTGTGAGGGTGTCTTCGACTATCTGACGGCGGTCAGCTGGAAGCTCCCCACCTTTAGCCCCTGTGGCACCCACCTCCCCGCCGAGCGCCTGGGCTTTCTCGCTCGCGCCGAGGTGATCTATGGCGTGCTGGATGGGGATCCCGCAGGTGCAGATGCAGCCGCTCGCTTCTGCCACCAGATCGGCAGACGCTGGCAGCCGCTCCAGCTTCCCGAGGGCTGTGACCTCAATGACCTTGCCCGGCATCCCAACGGGCGCCGCAAGTTCTTCGAACTGCTCGCTGGCGCTCGACGAAAGGCAGGAAGAGGGAACGGACATGATCGATGACTCCCTTGCTCGCTGCGAGTCGCAGCGGAGCCGACGCATCCGGCTGAGAGCGGCGGTGCTGCGGATTGGTGCACGTCTCGGCTGGCAGCCGCACGAGGTCATCGCCTTTACTGAGGCGCTCACCGGCCGTCCCTGGCGACGGTGCGGCTGCGACGAGTTCGAGGTCGTCCTGGAGGAATACCTTGCCCTGGGTCGCGTCATTCAGGACAAGGCCAGACGACATGCGGCGCATCGGCAGAGTCAAATCTTCACAGATGGGGAAGGAGTGGTCCATGCTGCTGGGACCTAGCCGCAGGCACGCTCCTGTCACTCGACCGGAACTAGTGGAGATCGTCACACCACGCGCCAACGCCGCCGTCATCACCCCCGCGGAGAACCTCTTCGCGGCAATCTCGCTTCACGAGCCCTTCAGCTTCGAAATCGTCGGCACCCGCGGCGCCCGCTGGTTCCTGGCGCGGGGCGGCAGTGCCGCCATGCGCCGCCATCTGGAGACCCAGCTCGCCGTCGCCTATCCCCAGGCCGAGCTGCGCCAGCTCGAGATCGAGCGATACCCAGGCCTTGATCCTGCCTGGACCCGGCCCGAGGAGCAGCCCCTCGCCTGCACTTTGGTGCTGCGCGCCCCGCCGTACCTCCCGCTCCGCACCTTCCGCGATAGCGAGGTGGAAGCAGGGCAGAACGCCCAGGCCGATCCGGTGCTCGGCATCCTCGGTGCGCTCGACGACCTCCCTGAGGCGTGGCGGGGCCTGGTGCAGCTGGTCCTCCGGCCCGCACCCGATGACTGGTGCCGGGACTATCTGCGTCTCACGGTCGAGCACCCCCTGGCGTCAGAGCGGAGTACAGGACGGGCCGACACCTCGCTCACCCAGGTGTTCGGCCTGGCGGGGCTGCTCGTGGCCGGTGCCCTGGCCGTTCAGGGCCACCACTGGTATGTCAAGCATGACTGGCCCCAACTGGCGGAGCTACTTGGTGGTGGTCTGCTGGGACTTCCGGGCGCCATCTGGCTGGCGCGGAGGTTCGGGAGGCGCCCGATCTATGACATGCGTCTCGTTCAGGACAAGGTCAGCCGGATCGCCTACCATGCCCAGGTACGGCTCGCCGTCTTCGCCCCGAAGGACGTGCCTATGGGCGAAGTCGAGGCACGGCTGCACCGGCTGGTTTCTGCGTACCGCCAGTTCAATCTGGCGTCGGGGAACGGCCTCTTGCCGCGGCCGCTCGACCTGCGACGGCGGGACCTCCGCACGCTCAGGCCGCTGCCCGCCGTCCGTGCCGCCATGGTACTGAACACCCGGGAGCTTGCCGGTCTCTGGCACCTGCCCCAGGCGGGGGCCGACGTGCCACTCCTGGAGCGCACCACCGCCCGCCGGCTCCTCCCCTTGCCCTTTGCGGTGGCCAGCGGCTGCCGCATCGGCGACTCATCTCACCAGGGACGGACGGTGCCGGTCTCACTCCCGGACGAGGTGCTCCGCCGCCACCTGTTGCTCGTCGCCAAGACGCGACGTGGCAAGTCGTCCCTGCTCCTCCGGCTAGCCCGGCACGTCATGGAGACGCGTTTCCCCTCCGAGCGGCCGGGAGCCCTTGTGCTCATCGATCCCCACCACGACCTCGCTCGCGCCGCGCTCGGCCTTGTGCCCCATACGCGGCGGCACGATGTCGTCTATCTCGACGTTTCGGAACGTGAGCGGCCCTTTGGTCTCAACCTCCTGGACACCGGTCTCGGTTGGGATCGCGACAAGGCGGTGTCGAACGCCCTCTCGGTTTTTCATCGGGAGTTCGACCAGTACTGGGGCCCGCGGATGGAGGATAGCTTTCGGTTCGCCTTGCTCGCCCTCTATGAAGCAAACGAGGCCATCTGCGCGAAGGACCGCTCGGGACGCAACCAGCAGCACACTATTCTGGACGTCCCGCCCCTCTTTGTCGATCCAGCCTTCCGCAAAATAGTCCTGGATCGGGTGTCGGATCCGGTCATCCGGGCCTGGTGGTCCGATTACTTCGAGCGGCTCGATAGTCGCCTCAAAATCGAAATTGTCAATCCGGTGCAAACCAAGGTCCAGAAGTACGCGGGGTCCTATGCGGCCCGGGGGATCGTCGGTCAGCCCCGCTCCACCGTCAACCCTCTCGGCTGGCTCAGCTTGGGGGCCATCGTCATCATCAACACGGCCAAGGGCACGGTCGGTGAGGGGACGGCCGCCCTCCTGGGGGCGACGCTCCTCAACCTGATCGCCCTGGGTATCGCCGAGCAAGCCGCGCTCGATCCCGGCCAGCGCCGTGCGGTGACTCTCATGGTCGATGAGTTCCATACCATGCCGGGGGCCGACTACGAGGGTATCCTCACGGAGCTCGCCAAGTACGGGGCCAGCCTGGTGCTGGCCACCCAGAGCCTGGCGACTCTGGAGGCGCTCGACCGGGATCGGGACCGGGCTCTGCGTGCTCGTGTCTTCGCCAATCTCGACGGTCTCTTTGCCTTCCACACCAGCGCCGAGGATGCCCGCTACCTGGTCCCGGAACTGGGCGACGAGATCGACGTGCAAGACCTGGTGGCGCTGGGAGAGCACCAGTGCTACGTCAAGCTCTCCCTCGCCGGCGAGCGCCTCCCGACCTTCTCGGTCCGCCTCGACCCCCCACCGCAGAGTGATCCAGAACTGGGCAAGAAGCTCGCTCTGACCTCCGCCGTGATCTACGGACGGGAACGAGCGGCAGTGGAGCGCGATCTCCGCGCCGCCCGGGCACGGATCGAGCTGAGTCACTCCCGCTGGCCCGAGGGGGCTGAGCCGGCCGACAAACCCAGGGATGGGAAGGGTGCCGGCACGCAGGGGGTAGAGCAGGTGACTGGAAAGGGAAAGCAGCGCAGCAAGAAGCGCGTGGCGCTGGCAGAAGAGGCGATCAAGCAGCAGCCGCTCTTCGACACGAAGATAGGAGTGGGTATAGGCGACGCAGCTGGGGCGCCACCTGAGGACAACGGACAGTATCCGGCTGGCGAGGAGGAATGCACGGGATGAGCGAGCGACTATCCTGGCGTGAGGCCGAGCGGGCCGCGGAATGGTTGCAAGGCAAGCCTGGAGACCGCCGCACCCTGCTGTACCTCGCTCAGCTGCCGTTCGTCTCGGAGCGGGTGCTCGGACAGTTGGTGGGATTGCGAGGAGGGACCAGTGTGTACTGCTCGCTGCTTCGACTCCGGGAGGCAGGGCTTGTCGCCACGATCAGGCCGCCCCTGTTTCCCGGCCGCTCGCCCGACCTCTTCTACCTCACTGACCTCGGCCTCGCGACCATCGCGGTCGACCGCGACATCGAGCTCGCTCACCTGGCCCGGCAGCTCCATCTGCGGGGTACTGACCTGCTCTCCCTCCTACCCGGCCTTTCGCAACTCGTCGCAACCTATGACCTGCTGGGAGCGCTCGCTGCCTCCCGGGAAGGTCAACCCCGTCTCCTGGCCTGGGAACGGCCCTGGCGACGTCGCTACCAGCGTCCGACTGCGAAGGCTCCGATTTCCGTCACACTGCCCGCCTACACTGCCCTCTCCTGGGGTGGCAGACCAGGCTCATACCTCTTGATTCCTGATTTGGACGGCTTTCCCGTGCGCCTCTACCGACCAACCCTCGATCACCTGGTGCGGATGCGTCACATGAAGGACCGCACCTTCCCTATTCTGATCGTCGCCACACAGGGTGAACGGCGGATGGGGGCATGGGATAAGCTCCTCGAGGAGGTGTGTCAGGCGCGGCTGGATATCCCACTCTTGGCCTGTGTCGCCACTTGGGATGCGCTCGATGCCAGGCTTGCCAGTCTGGAGCAACTGAGCGATGTTCAGCAGCTGACCGAGGACCACCTCATCCAGCGCATTCGGTGGCAGCCATTCCTACGACGCCAGGCCAGCAGGCCGCTCCCCCGGTCGGTAGGCGATGCCCTCATGGTGTCACCGCACTCGATCGCAGCCGACGGACTCGGTCAGGTCGCCCTCACGCTCTCCCCGGCCGATCGTTCCCTGCTTGACCTGGTCGCGTGTCATCCCTTCCTGGCCCGTGAGCACCTCGCTACGGTCCTGGGCTGGGAGGATGAACGGGTGCGGGTACGACGTAAGCAACTCATTTCTCGTCGTCTGATGCGGCTTGTGGCAGCGGACGAAGCCGGCAAGCACGCCGTGCGGGAGCTGGTGGAAGCGACTGTCGAGGGGTTGGAGCTAGTGGCAGCACAGCGAGGCCTCTCCCTGGCAGCGGCAGTCCGCGAGCTCGGCCTGGCCGGTGGCGGACTGGAGCAGCCCATTGGCGCCCGTCGCAAGCTCCTGCAGCATCTACCGCACACGCTGGGCACCGATGCGGTCTTCGTCAGCCTGTACCGCACGGTCCGGCAGCTTGCGGCGAAGGGACGTGACGACGCCGTGATGCAATGGCAGAACGCCGCGGCTTGCAGCCGGTGCCACCTCCGGCCAGACGGCTATGGCCTCTACCGGCGTGGGGGCTGGCTCCATAGCTTCTTCCTGGAGTACGACCGCGGGTCACTCAACGCGCGGGACTACTTCAAGAAGCTTGCCACCTACTACGACTACGGCATCAACCGGCGCTTCGAGCGGGATTACCCTGGCTTCCCAACGATACTCGTGGTTTCGGCGGACAATGGCACAGAACGCCGGATCGGCCAGGTGGTCCAGGAAGCGGCAGTAGGGCGTGGCATCAAGCTACCTCTGCTCCTCACCTCTCGATGGCGCATCGAGGATAGTCACAACCTGCACGGCTTGCTCGGTCCTATCTGGCGCCAGCCTGAGGCCCCTTTCGACGAGCGCCAATCCTGGCCACCTGACTCAGGCCCTCAACACCCCTCATCTGCACCCAATCCTCGTCTCGTGATCGATCATCACGTGGAGTCAAACAGGAGGACATTGTGGGAGAAACTCTCCTGACCGTCAAACAGGTGGCCACCCGACTCGCCATCGGGCGTACCACCGTCTACGAACTCATTAGCAGGCAAGAAATCAGAACCATCAAGATCGGCCGCGCTCGGCGCGTCCCGGAATCCGCCCTGGAGCAGTGGATCGCTCAGCGACTCTGTGACGAGGAGACGGAGACGCAAGCGCAGGTCGGAAGACCGAGCATTCGGTAATAGATCGGTGAAGGTGTAGTCTTTACCCGAGTCTCAGGCTTCCGCGCGCTCCACCTAACCGAGAGTGACGGGGCAGGCGCGAGCCACACCGCGGAGCATGATGCGGCTCATTGTGACGTAGATCATGGCCTCGCTGGTCTCGCACAATCGCTTCTACTCCTTCGAGAGGCGCCTGCTCCGCGATAGTCAGGGGATGACTGTGGCGGGTCTTCACGCGTCATATAGAACGGGTGTACTATGGTTGAAGGCTGAGTACAGTCTACTTGAGCCCGACGGCATACGTCACGGCGCTCTCGTGTCGAGGTGAGCATCAGATTAGTCGGTAGCCAGGACTAGCCGCGCGCGCCGTTTGCACATCGAGTGCAACGCCGTGTCCCAGCCCCAACTTGACTCCAACGTAACCCATCTCGGCTAGAGTTGCGACAGATTCCTCGATGCGATGCGTGTCGCGGTCGTCGGACGTCAGACCGGGGACGCCAGAAGCATAGACTGGCACAGCGTTGCGATACGCTCCCCCGAGCAAGCGACTGATCGGCTCGCCTACCCTCCTGCCAATGAGATCCCAGAGTGCTATATCTACCCCGGCTATCGCTTCGAGCAAGAACCCCGACCGGTGTCCACGCAGCCACATTTGACCAAACAGTCGGTCCCAGTGGACGGCAACATCGCGGGGATCGCACCCATATAGAACCTCACGCAGTAGGCCGACTACAATTTCGCGAGTGGCACTGGGCACGACTGGAGCCTTGGCTTCTCCGTACCCGATGAGTCCGCTGTCTGTCACTATTCGGATGAGGACCGTGGTGACGGCCATGTCATAGGCAGGTCTGAACCGATCGTGCACCGGGAGTACATCGGAGGGATGCGCCTCCGGTTCCCCGTGAGTCGCCTATGATCGTGCCCCCCAGTAGGACTCACCCGGCAGCTGGACCCGGAGAATAAAAGCATCAACATCTGTGATCTTCATGCTCACTCCTTACAGTGCATGAGGAATCCACATCGGCTGAGACCCTACACCCCAGCGAACCTTTCACCAGGTTTACTCTCGTGTCTCAGCACGATTCATGTGGAGATGCATGGGCGTTGCAGCAGTTTCATCACTGTCCTGCCCGCACGGCAGCTACAAACTTCCTGGCCTCCGCCTCCAGTCGTGCAGGCTGGGTAGCCATATCCACAGACACAAGATCACTCCCCACCGCAACAGCCACCGCGCCGGCTCTGAGGAACTCTGGGGCAGTGGCGAGCGTAACACCGCCCGTGGGAAGCAACGCGAGATGTGGCATTGGTGCAAGCAGATCCCGAATGTAGTCTGGACCAAGTCTCCCAGCGGGAAACAGCTTCAGGAGGGTTGCACCTGCTTGCCTCGCGGCGACAAGTTCGGTCGGAGTGAAACAACCGGGGATATACAGCACGTCCTCCCTCAGTGCCCACTCGATCAGTGAGGGGTTTGTGTTGGGCGCGATGACAAAGGAGCCGCCCGCCTGGACTGCGGCTTCTGCCTGGTCATAGTCCAGTACCGTTCCAGCTCCCACGATTATCTGGTCCCCGTACTGGCGAGAGCATGTGCCGATGGCTCTCAGGGCCACGTCGCTGGCCAGGCTGAATTCCAGCACCGTAACGCCTGCAGCCACAAGCGATTGAGCCGCTGTCTCACAGGCTGTAAGTGAGGGCAATCGAACAATCGCGACCAGCTTGCTCGCAGTGATATGTGCAGCGGCCTCGCTTGCCGCCTTCATCGCACGACTCCTTCCGAGAAGTCGGTATTTGCCACCTGCGCCACCTCGGCTTGAGTGAACTGCGCTTGATCACCGATCGTCGTGCACTTCAGCGCTGCTGCCGCGGTCGCCTTCAAGAGCGCCGATTCTGCATCTCCATTCGATAACCCCCAAAGCAGCCCGGCGACGAATGCATCGCCAGCGCCAAATCTGTCGACCACTTCAGTTTGTATGGCTGGGTGCCGTCTGAATACGCCTCCAGTGCCGAGTGCAATGCTGCCTCGCTCAGATTGGGTGATCACGATCAGTTCAGCGCGAGGTGCCCACGTCGCCTGAAATTGCGCAATGACATCGTGATCGGTACCCTCGAGGTCGAAGACCAGTCTCGCGTCGCGCTCAGAGGCAATCACGATATCTGCGAGTCCTAGAAACTCAGCGAGCGCAGCGCGGGCAGTGGAGACCGGCCAGAGTCGCGCCCGATAGTTGACGTCGAAGCACACTCGAGCCCGTCGCAACCTTGCTTCCTCAACGAAGCAGCGAGACACTTCCCGCATGTTCTCCGACAATGCAGGGCTGATACCGGAGAGCACCGCATACTGGGCGTCAGCGAGCGCACCAAGGTCGAGGTCCTCGGGTTTCATCCCTGTGATAGCAGAGTCGCGACGGTCATACCACACAGTGGTCGACCGTGGAGCCGAACCAACCTCGACAAAGTACAGCCCAACCCTCCCGTCGCTCACCCAGCGCACGCGACTCGTGTCTACGCCGGCCGCGCTGATCTCGTTAGCCACATGACGCCCCAAGGGATTATCGGGAAGTCGGCTCAACCACAGTGCGGGAACACCGAGCCGGGCAAGCGCCACAGCAACGTTGGACTCCGATCCGCCGACATGGACATCGAGAGAGCGCGCCGCCTCCAGACGGCTCCCCCGTGGGGTCGAGAGCCGGAGCATGGCCTCACCCAGGGTGACTACCGACACAGAACCCGCCTCCTCTTGCTCCAATAGATTTCGACATGACTGTACGGACGGCGACACCGTCACGCGCTGCCGCGATCGCTCGGCGGCCGACTTCGAGGGCCGGAGATTCACTCACTATCCGCATTGCACCAAGACTCCCCCTCGTTCTATCTTGCACCGGCAAAGACAGGAAAGGATGCCATGAGTACGTCAAGCTCGGCGTGATCCGCTGCGTCCAAGAGAATCGCTTGTGGATCACATGTGGTCGGTGAAACAATGATGCCGCGACGGTACAGCAGCTCCTTCACCATGCTTACCCCGTACTGACTGATGTAGCTCAGGAGCGGCTGCAAGCGGTCTTGCAGCTGCCTCGCTTGATCCCAGGCACCTTCATCGATCAGATCCTGAATCGGCACCTGCAGGTCAACGAGTGGTGTGGCAGGCATGCCCCACCCAGAGCCTCCTGGATGATCCACTGTCCATTCGAACCAGGTACACGTGTGGCTCGGCTTTTTCTGCTGGGTCGCATCAAGCGTGAAAGAACCTGTGATCCGCGCCACCGTCACAATCAACAGGCGCTGGACTAGCACCCCCGGGCTTTACATTCCGGCCATCGAAACGCGCGACTCGGTACCCCACTCGCCCTCTTCGTCGATTTGGGTGGCAGCGTGCTTGAGGTCCGTCTCTGCCAAGACCAGGTGGGCTCGCATGGCTTCCCGAGCTGTCTCTGCGTCGTGACGACGAACGGCGCGAGCGATGCGACGATGACCCTCAAGAGACTCCCTCAGACTCTGCTCCGATGACACAGAGATCACCTGCTGCTTTGCCGCCATCAACAGGTCGCGCACCGGCTCAATGAGTCGCTCCAGGACACGGTTGTGGGCGGCATGCAGGAGCTGGCTATGAAACTCCACATCCTGACGGAAGTACTCGGCAGGATCGGCGATAGCAGCCTCCATCGATTCGATAGTTGCTTCCAATCGCTGAATATTGTCCGGCCCGGCGCGCAGTGCTGCCAGAGCGGCAGTCTCGACTTCAATAAACCGTCGCACTTCGAGCAGGTCCTCGAAGATCGGCATCAACGATCCGGACTGTAGACCTCGAATGACGGAAGCGTCGAAAATGTCCCAGTTCTTGCGCGGCAACACGCGCGCCCCACGCCCGTGCTCGATCTGGATCAGACCGATTGTACTCAGCACTCGGAGCGCTTCTCGAACAACGGTGCGGCTCGTGCCAAACGTCTCCACCAGTCGTGGCTCTGATGGTAAGAGTTGCCCAGGACGGATCGCTCCGGAAACCACGTCACGAATCAGCAGGTCCACGATCTGCTCATGCAGTCGTTCAACTCTTCGGATGATATTATGACCTGACATACTTGCGAGGATAGCACAGACTGACTCGGTTCTGGAGGAAGTAACATGCCATTTTTTCTCGTGCGGTGGAACTACGAACCCAGCTCCTGGGAGTCCCTGATGGACAATCCGGTAGATCGGCGTGAGAACACGGCGAAGGGCCTCGAAGAGATTGGCGCCAAGATGCACGGGTACTGGTACGAACTCGGTTCATACGACGGGTACATGCTGGTCGAGGCTCCTGATCACCGCGCGCCCGCTGGTGTGCGAGCACTGGATATCGGGGTGGGCATCGTCAAACGCATGGAAGTGATCCCGCTTGTCGAGGTTGAAGAGATGATGGAGGCGCTGAAAATGGTGGCGCCCCAGCGAGAACAAGTCAGGCCAAAGCCAATGGGAAGTAGCACGGAGACAGGCACAAAGACGTCGCGACACTGAGAATAGACTCTGATAACTTGACCGCAGTCGAAAGTGGAGACATAGTAGAGGACTAGAGACACGAGGGAGTACGTCATGGACTTGAGCAGCACACGTGCAGTTGTCCTGGTGGAGGATCTGTATGAGGAGACAGAAGCTTGGTGCCCGATCTATCGGCTCCGAGAGGCAGGGGTTCAAGTCGTAATCGCCGGCACAGGAGCTGCCTCTTATAGCGGACTCCATGGGTATCCAATCCAGACCGACGCAGCGGCAGAGGATCTGATCGCTGATGACTTCGATCTGGTAGTTGTCCCGGGCGGATATGCCCCAGATGTGCTCCGTGCCGATCGAGGCGTTCAAAGTCTTGTCCGAGATGCTCATAGTCAGGGAAAGGTCATCGCCGCAATGTGCCATGGCCCGTGGGTTCTCGTCTCTTCAGGAATCGTCCAAGGACGAACGTTGACGAGTCTGTTCCGGATCCGGGACGATGTCGAGAATGCCGGAGGTCGCTGGGTGAATGAAGAGGTCGTTGTAGACGGCAATCTCATTACCTCCAGGAGCCCTGCAGATATCCCGGCCTTCTGTAACGCGATCGTCCACCTGTTGCGCGAGCGATCAGAAGCAGCACGGCTACGCACCGGAGTCGAGGTGTCTGCCGTTTAGTTCCCGCCGTGCCGAACGGTCGTATCGCACTTCCCCTCCAACAGCCGGTGAAAAGGAGGCAGTTGGATCCGCGTGTCGCTCAGCCAATTAGCTCGGCGAGCACTCCCGTACCCGTGCTCGACGTTCGGGACCTGCGCACTCATTTTTCCGTGGGTGGCAGGATGCTTCGAGCTGTAGACGGTGTGTCGTTCAGCGTCAACCCGGGGGAGACAATCGGACTAGTTGGTGAGAGCGGTTCGGGAAAGAGCGTCACGGCACTGTCGCTACTGCAACTCCTTCCTCGCACAACGCCGCACGTGACCGCTGGAAGCGCTATGTTCGGTGACGTGGATCTCATCAAGGCTACAGCGAAGCGGATGCGGTCGGTACGAGGACGTAAGATCGCATTGATCTTCCAGGATCCTATGACCTCGCTCAATCCGATGTTGACTATCGGCCTGCAAGTCACAGAGGGAATCCGTTGGCATCTACGCGTGTCAGTCCGCGAAGCCCACGAGCGAGCTGAACATCTGCTACACCAGGTAGGTATGGCCGATCCTCGTCGTGTCCTCCACGCTTATCCGCATGAGCTGAGTGGCGGCATGCGACAGCGCGTTATGATTGCCATTGCACTCAGCTGCGAACCGTCGCTCCTCCTAGCCGATGAACCGACGACGGCTCTCGATGTGACGATCCAGGCTCAGATACTGGACTTGCTTCGGTCACTCGCAGATGAGCGCGGGCTGGCCATGATCCTCATCACCCACAACCTCGGAATCGTCGCGGGCTATACCCACCGGACCTACGTCATGTACGCGGGGGAAATCGTCGAGGAGGCACCAACTCAAGCCCTGTTCTCCAAGCCTCGTCACCCGTATACCATGGGACTCCTCGAATCGGTCCCACGGCTGGATCGTCGCATGACCGGCCCACTAAAACCGATCAAGGGTTCCCCGCCAAGCCCATTCGACCGGGGACCAGGTTGTCCCTTCGCGCCTCGGTGTCCGTTCGCCAACTCACAGTCGTGGGAGTCCCGGCCCGCCCTTGAGTTGGTGGGACCAGATCACATGGTTGCGTGCTGGGTGAAGCCCTGAGTTCGCGCGCATTGGCTGCCCTTGAGTCGCAGGAAAGTTGACCACATTGAGCAACTCCCCTCCTTCGCTTCTCGAAATAGAGCAACTCAAGACGTTCTATTATCTGCGAGCCGGCACGCTCCTCCAACGGAAGGTCGCGGAGGTGCATGCTGTGGATGGCGTTAGCCTCAGTGTTCGCGCTGGCGAGGCGTTGGGTCTCGTTGGGGAGAGCGGGTGTGGTAAGACAACGCTCGCACGGACAGTCGTTCAATTGATTCCTCCGACCGCTGGCGAAATCCGAATCGGAGGCCGTGATGTAACAGGGCTGAACCGAGCTGAAAAGCGTGAGTTCAGGCGCACGGTTCAGATGGTGTTTCAAGACCCCTATGACAGTCTTGATGCCCGAATGAAGGTCGGTGACATCATCGCGGAGGGCCTCGTTATTCATCAGCTAGGAGGAAGAGCCGAACGACGCGAGCGTGTCGCGCAGTTGCTCGCGCAGGTGCAACTCGATCCGGATATGGCTTCCCGCTACCCTCGAGAATTCAGTGGAGGACAACGTCAGCGAATATCAATTGCGCGGGCGCTCGCTGTTGAACCGAAGCTCATCGTTCTGGACGAGCCCGTGTCAGCACTGGACGTCTCAATCCAGGCACAGATCGTCAATCTTCTCGAAGACCTGCGCAGAGATCGTGACCTATCCTTTCTCTTTATCTCTCACGATCTCGCCGTGGTGCGGCAGCTCTGCGGTCGAGTTGCCGTGATGTATCTCGGCAAGATCATGGAGCTCGGAGATACGGAGCGCGTTACCTTCGTGCCTCTGCATCCGTACACTCAGGCGCTTCTTTCAGCGGTCCCTGCGCCTGATCCGGAAGTGGAGCATAGACGCCGCCGCGTTCCGCTCCGTGGAGACCTACCGTCAGCCGTGACTCCGCCGCCGGGATGCCGCTTCCACACGCGCTGCCCGATTGCGCAGGACATATGTCGGAGGTCCGAGCCACCACTCCGGCGCGTGAGTGACGGACGAGAGGTCGCGTGCCATTTTGTGGGAGAAGACGCTACCGGTCCTGTGCCACCTCAGCTTCCCGCCACCGAGTCTGGGACCAGTGCGGTTGGATGATGATCAGCATAAGGTTGCAGGGCCAGCGAGCGCAGGTATGGCTGTGCCTTTTCGACGTACTGGGGCATCGGCCTGCAACGCGCAGCGTTCGCCTCCTTATGTTTCAGCTCCGCACAGAAGAATTCGTAGTTCTTGCGTTGGTCAGCTACCGGACGCCCGGCGTCCTCAGAACAGTGGATCTGGACAGAAGTCAATGAAGATTACACGCGTCACTACGACCAGCCTGCGGTATCGGCGGGAGAAGCCAATGGCCGATGCGCTGAACTTCATACCTGAGCGACAGTCGCTGCTGGTCCACGTTGATACCGACGAAGGCATCGCTGGCGTCGGCGAGGCAGCATGCTTTGGCGGCCCCATTGACAGTACCCGTACGGTCATTGAGAGTGAGCTCGCTCCGCTAGTCATAGGGGAGGAAGCCACGGCCATCGAGCGCATCTGGAGCAAGATGTTCCATCGTTCGATGCAGCACGGCCGGCGCGGGGTGCTACTTGCGGCCATGAGTGGCATCGACATTGCCCTCTGGGACATCAAAGGTAAGGCCCTCCACGTCCCGATCTACGAGGTTCTTGGAACCTACCAAACGTGCCTTCCGGCCTACGCTAGCGGCGGCTTCTACATGGATGGGCAGTCACCAGAGGCGTTGGCGGACGAGGCTCAGTCATACGTCGAGAGTGGATTCCAAGGGGTCAAGATCAAGGTGGGACGGAACCCTTCGGTACCCCTCAATCCCTTGAAGGTGATTGGCGATGGCTTCTGCTTCCACACTTTCAACCAGGATATGGACCGCGTGCGATCTGTCCGCGATCGGATTGGTTCCGGGGTGCAACTCATGGTCGACGCAAATTCTGGATGGAATGTTGGCACCGCGCTACGAGCACTGCGAATACTCTCCGAACTTGATGTTACGTGGCTCGAGGAGCCGCTCTTTCCAGAGGACGTGACCGGGAGTGCCCGTCTCGTGAGCAGTGGCCTCGTGCCCATCGCCGGATACGAGACGGTGCAGTCGCGATTTGGTTTCGCGGACTTAGTGAAGGCTGGAGCCGTGGACATTGTGCAGCCGGACGTGACCTGGTCTGGTGGCATCACGGAGTGCCGCCGGATCGCCGCACTCGCCAGCTGCCACAATCTTGCCTGCGCCCCTCATTCCTTCGGTTCGGCAATCGCGCTTGCTGCAAACGCGCATCTGCTCGCGTCGCTTCCCAATGGCTTGATTCTCGAAGTTGACCAGACACCGAATGCGCTCCGTGACGACCTGCTTGAGCAGCCGATCCGCCCCAATCCCGACGGAACAGTCACGGTACCATCCGGTCCAGGACTTGGAGTGCGTTTGAATGAGGACACGATCGCTCGCTACCGCGTGCCCGCGACCTGACACTTGTTGCTGCTCCCAGCGTCGGCTCGCTCATTCGCATGCACGCTCGGTCCACGTGGAGGCCAGGCGCAATCGCCGGATTGCCCACTGTGAAGGTCGGAAGTTGTTAGCTAATCTCATACGATGTAGACTCATAATATGAGTTGAGGAGGTCGGAAGATGTCGAGAGATGTTGATGCCGGACCGGATATCATGCGTCGCAGTTCCGAAGACTCGAGTGAGCCTATCTCGCGGAAAGAAGCAATCATCAGAGTTGGTACTGCCGTTGGAGGACTGACACTGGCGACATCGCCGGCTTCCATCGCGAGTGCAAGCAACCTGCTGATTCGGTCAGGGAAGACTCAGGCGCTCACGGTCGCCCTGTCCAGCGAACCGCCGTCGCTCTTCCAGAATCTCGAAGATGAGCCGCAAGCCTACTCCGTGTACGATGCCATCTTCGAGTATCTCGTCAAACCTGACGCACTCCATCCCAACGCCGGACCGCAACCCCAGCTTGCCGTGTCATGGCGACCGATCAGTGCGGCAGCGTGGGAATTTAAGCTGCGCAGTGGGGTGAAATTCCACAACGGGGAGGCCTGGGATGCGGAAGCTGCCAAGACCAACTTCGAGGTCCTCTTCAGCATCAAGCCACCATCGCCGTTCGTGTCGCGTATCGCTCAATTCGACCACGCCGAGGTCAAGGACACGTACACGCTGATCATCCATACGAAAGGACGATGGGCCACGGCGCCCATCGGACTCTCGGAAATCCAGATGGCAGCGCCCGCTTACCTGAAGCGTGTAGGAGCCCAGACGTTTGCCCAACACCCGGTCGGGACGGGTCCCTTCAAGTTTGCCCAGTGGGTCAAGGGCCAGGCGATCACGCTCCAGCGCAACCCGAACTACTGGGGCGGCCGTCCCAACCTCGACCAACTGGTCTTCCGAGGAATCCCTGATCCCGAGACGCGTTTCGCCGCACTTCAGTCGGGGGAGATCCAGATTCTCACGGATCTGAATGTGAACGACGTGCCCGCTGCCAATCGAGCAGGATTCCGCGTTGCCCATGCGCGTGTGGGCCAGTCAATCCTCATCTCGCCCTACATCGTGGACGCTCAGAAGGCGCATCATCCAATCGGCGACCCACGTGTACGCCTTGCCATGAACCTCGCGATCAACCGGCCGCTGATCATTAAGGCCATCCTCAACGGGTTTGCATTTGGCCTTGGCGGGCAAGCCACGGGGCCAGACGCCTTTGGCTGGAACCCCTATATCAAGGAATATCCTTACAACCCCGGCCGGGCCAAGGCACTCCTCGCCGAGGCTGGTCACAAGAATGGCGTTGATCTCGGGACCTTCTGGATCGGCGTCCCCGGCCAGTTCCTCAAGCAGCGCGAGTTTGCCGAGGTCCTAGTCCAACAATTCGCTGCCGCGGGCATGCGGGTCCACCTTCGCTTCGTCGAATACGCCACCTTCCTTAAGATGGCACTCCAAGAGCACAACCTGTACTATATGCACCAGAGCGGCTGGCAGTACTATCCCGCAATGGATGCATCGTTTGCCTTGCAGTGGTATGCAACCCCGAACTTTCCAATCATCCATACGGGACTAGGAGACCCGCATTACGATAAGGTGTTTGCAGCGTCCCAAGCGACATTTGATCAGAAAAGGCGGCTGAGCCTGCTACGGCAGTGCCAGAGAATCATTCACGACAAGCCGGGTCCCATCACCCTGTGGCAGCACGTTCAAATCTTTGGCATGAACAAGAGTGTTACCGGCTTTACTCCAACGCCTGACGAACGGATTCACTTCTTGCACATCGGTCGGAAGTGAGTACATAGCCAAGGCCGGGATGCCGGTCTCCCTGCCGAGGGACCGAGATCCCCAATTCTCCATCTTCTCTGCCATGAAGACGTTCATCGCCGATCGATTCCTGCGCTTGCTCGTCGTGGTCATCGGCGCTGCGATCATGGCCTTTGCCCTACTCCGGCTGTCCGGCGATCCGTCAACCGTTCTGTTACCTATCTTCGCCACGCCAGGAGAGCGGGCACAGCTACGACATCAGTACGGATTGGACCAGCCACTGCCAATCCAGTTCGTGGACTACACGTTCAGCATCCTGCATGGGAACTTCGGTCAGTCCTGGCAATACCGGCAGCCGGCGCTGCAAGTCGTCCTGGACCGGTTCCCGAATACCCTGGAGTTAGCCGGAATCAGCATGGGCGTAGCGGTCGTCATCGGCGTGGCGCTTGGCGTCATTGGCGCGGCTCGATCCGGAGGGGTCATTGATAGCCTGCTCACCACCGTGTCGTTGGTCGCCCGAGCCATACCCTCCTTCTGGTTGGGCACCCTCTTCATTCTGTTCTTCTCTCTGAAACTTCGCTGGTTGCCGACATCCGGTATTGGGGGACTGTCGCATCTTGTATTGCCGGCGCTCACTATTGCGTTCCTCTTCATTGGTGAGGTCGCAGCGGTGGTGCGAGCGAGCATGGTGGAAGCCCTGCATACGGATTATGTGCGCGCTGCCCTGGCGAAGGGGTTGCCAACGAGGACCATTCTGCTCCGACATGCGCTGCGCAATGCACTGAATCCGGTGATCAGCGTCGTTGCCGTCGATTTCGGTGTTTTGCTCGGTGGCACCGTCATCGTTGAGAACGTGTTTGCATGGCCCGGCATTGGAACGCTTGCCGTGCAGTCCGTGGGCGCTACAGACTACCCTGTGCTACAGGCGATCGTCCTTCTTCTGGCGCTCTCCGTTGCGGTAGTGAGCACCGCGGCTGATATTGTCTACGGGTTGGTTGATCCCAGGATCCGCAGGGCTGTTTAGCAAACGAGCATGGAGATCTCACGGAACACCGACGCCCCCAACGCTCAGATACCGGTTCCGACGGTCGTGCGGCCGGAGACGCCGGACCTTCGAGTGAGGCGGCGGGTAAATCTCGTCAAATGGCTGGGCATTGCGAGCGGCACGTTCCTCTCGATCGTGGCACTCGCTGGCATCCTTGCCCCGCTAATCGCCCCCTGGGATCCAGTGTACCAGGATCTCACTGCCATGTTCGTTCCTCCGTTCTGGGAACCAGGTGGAAATGTGCATCACCTGTTGGGAACAGATGAACTAGGTCGCGACATTCTCAGTCGCCTGATCTATGGGGCACGCGAATCACTGCTGATCAGCTGCAGCGCGGTGGCGCTCGCGGCGGTATTTGGGACGACCGTCGGACTCGTTGGAGGCTACGCCGGCGGTTCCCGGAGGGGATTCGCTATCTTGCTCGACAGAGCACTGCTCGCGGCGACCGAGATATCACTTGCCATTCCAGGTCTCGTGCTGGCGATAGCAGTAGTTGCGCTGTTCGGCCCGACCGAGCGGAACCTGATCCTTGTTCTCGCCGTCTTCGGCTGGGTCGTCTTCGCACGGCTTGCTCGAGGTCTCGTCCTTGGTCTGCACAACCGAGCGTTCGTTGAAGCGGCGCAGATCCTGGGAGCGAAGCATCGTAGGATCATCCTCAGGCACATGGTTCCTTACGTGCTGCCGCACATCATCGTGGTTGCCGCTCTGCAGGTCGGCTTCATGATTCTCGTCGAGTCGGCACTGGGGTTTCTAGGGCTCGGCATCCAGCCACCAACACCAACGTGGGGAAATATGGTCGCTGAAGGTCGAGAATACCTCAACACGAACCCGTGGGAGGGAGTCCTGGCGGGGCTGACCATCACGCTGACGGTGCTCTCCCTCAGCTTCGTGGCCGACCTCATCCGGACCAGACTCACTCGCTCTGGTGGTACGGGCCCGGCAGCAGGTCTGTAGGACTGTTACATTCGATGTCGCTGCACGAGTTGTCATCTGCAGTCATGGAAGTCAGGGAGAAAGGGGCGATAGGTGGCGATATGGTTCGGAGTTGATGTCGGCGGAACCTTTTCTGATCTCATCGTGTTCAACAACGAGACTGGAGAGATCGTGGTTGGAAAGGGGCTGACCACACCCGACCGACCGGACGACGGCATCATGAACGTCATTCAGCAGGCAGGTACGACTCTCCTGCTTGCCGACGCGTCCTTCTTCATGCATGGCACCACGGTAGGCCTTAACACCATCCTCGAAGGGAAAGGAGCAACCGTAGGGCTGCTGACCACACATGGCTTCCGTGATGTGCTCGAGATTGGCAGAGGGAACCGTGCTGAGATGTTTAACCTCTTCTGGAAGCCGCCAGTCCCTCTCGTTCCGCGCGAACGTCGACTGCCGATTCGCGAGAGAGTCCTAAGCAACGGTGACGTACATGTCGATCTCGACACGACCGAAGTTACGGCCGCCGTGAAGACGCTTTCTGAGGCCGGAATTGATGCCGTAGCGGTTGTGTTCTTGAACGCGCACGTGAACCCTCAGCACGAGCTCGCGGCAGAGCGGAGCCTGCGTGCAAGTGGGTACGAAGGAGAGATCTCTCTGTCCCACCGCGTTTCGGGCGAACACCGGGAGTTTGAACGAACATCGACGACAGTGATCGACGCCTACATCCGCCCACGCATGGGCCACTACCTGGAGCGCATCGAACAGCGACTGCGCGAGCAGGGATTCGCAGGGCTATGCCTCATCACTCGGTCCGGGGGCGGTGCAATGACCTTCGAGGAAGCGGGGGCGCGCCCGTTCGAGACGATCGATTCAGGACCAGTGGCCGGCGTAATGGGAGCAGCGCAGCTATGTGAGCAGCTCGGCATCACGCAGGCGCTGACAGCCGACGTGGGCGGCACGAGCTTCGACACATGTCTCATCACCGGTGGAAGACCAAAGGTCAAATATGAAGGATCCGTGGCAGGACGACCCGTGCAGGCACCGTGGATCGACGTGCGATCGGTTGGGGCGGGCGGCGGATCGATCGCCCACATCGATCCGGGCGGTCTGCTGAGCGTTGGCCCCCAGAGTGCTGGAGCCTCCCCTGGACCGGCCTGTTATGATCGTCGCGGAACGGAGCCGACGGTGACCGATGCTGCACTCGTGCTCGGTATGCTCGCCCACGGTGAGTTGGCCGGAGGCGTAAAGCTTAACCTGGCCCTCGCCCAGGCTGCTCTCGAAGCGCTCGCCAGTACTCTGTCGTTGAACCTGGACGAGGTAGCACGAGGAATCGTGTCCATTGCGAACGCCAATATGGCGAACGCGCTGCGGCAGGTCAGTGTTGAGCAGGGCGAAGACCCACGTACTGCGGCTCTGATCGCGTACGGGGGAGCCGGCCCGCTCTTCGGAACCCTACTTGCGGCCGAGCTGGAGATTTCACAGGTGGTGGTCCCTCCGTATGCGGGGAACTTCTCGGCGTGGGGACTGTTGACGCAAGACATCACGCGCTCGGCTGCACGGACGGTTTGGACAGGACTCGACGATGAAGGCGTGGCAAGCGGTGAAGCCGTGTTGCGGGAACTCTTCGCTGACCTAGACCGCCGCAGTCGATTGGGATCGGAACTGGACGATATCGCGCCTGTGCACGAGGCCGCATTTGACATTCGCTACGCGGGTCAGGAGTACACGCTAACAGTTCCCATTGTTTGGCGCGAGGGCAATCTAGCCTCGACCGTCTCTGAGATACGGAACATGTTCTCGGAGCAGTATCGGCGCACCTATGGCCACGCGATGGACGCGGCCGTTGAATTGGTGTCAGCACGCGCAACGACGAGACTGCCTCTCCCACGGCAAGCCGCGGCCAACTCGAATTCGTCCGGCCACCAAGCATATGGCTCATTGGCTGACGGACACCACGTAAGTGCCTTCTCGTTCACCAAGAACACCCGGATCCCCTTCACGGTGTTGAACCGGCAGGATTTGGCTCCGAAAACTCGTTTGCAGGGACCGATCATCATACTGGAAGCGACCACAACTACCTTCGTCGACGCGGGATTCGAATTGTACGTGCATCCCGCGGGGGCCATGATTCTGACAGTCACGGAGAGTCAGTAGATGAGTGATACGGAAATCTACCAGGCCGGCATTGTCTCACGCGCGACAGAGGCAGAAGCTGACCCAATCACCACCGAGATCATGCGGCACGCCCTGATATCGGCGGCCGACGAGATGCGCATCGCCCTTTGCCGTACGGCATTTTCGCCGACAATCTACGAGGTCCTCGACTTCGCATGTGCGCTCTACGACAAGCAAATTCGCCTACTTGGACAGGCCCCGGGACTTCCCATTTTTCTTGGCTCATTGAGCTTCTGTGTGGAAGCAGTGATTCGGGCCCAGGGCGGACCCGAAAAGCTCGAACCAGGTGACATCCTCCTTACCACGTATGGGTACGACACAGGCGCGCATTCGCAGGATGCCGCTCTCGTCATGCCCGTCTTCCTCGAGGACAATTTGATCGGCTACTCGGTCATAAAAGCGCATTGGCCGGATATCGCGGCCAAAGAACCGTACTGTTCCGACACCACTGATAACTTCCAAGAAGGGACTATCTATCCTGGGATCAAGCTGTACCGCCGCGGCGAGATAGACACCGAGATGTACCGGCTAATCCTGGCCAACTCACGGTTCCCGATATGGCTCGCTGGCGACTTCAATGCGCAGACCGCTGGGGTGCGAGCGGGCGCTGCTGCGATGGCTCGCCTTGTATCTCGGTACGGACAGGACGCCTTCGAAGCGAGCGTCGAGCGTCTTCTCGATCATGGTGAGGCAACCGTCAGGCGATTGCTCGAAGCGATACCGGATGGACAGTATGTGGGCCACGGCATAATGGACAATAACGGGGTTACAGATGATTCCATCCCGTTCGAGGTCGCGATAGAGATCACTGGGAGCGACGTCTTGCTCGACTTCTCGAACGCGCCGCCACAACAACCCGGCCCGATCAATTGCCCACTGCCGAGCACGGTCGCTGCCGCCCGGATTGCGATTGCGGCACTGGCTGGAGTCGGAGCGTCGTCCAATGAAGGGCACTTTCGCTCGATCAGCGTCAAGGTGCGCCGTGGCACACTGTTCTATCCCATTGCGCCCGCGCCACTCTTTCTGTACGCTTGGCCAATGCTCCAGGCCATCGAGGTCATCTATCAGGCACTCGGGGAAGCAGCTCCCGATCTCGTCCCGGCCTGCAGCGCCGGTGACATTTGCGGAATCGTCTGGTGGGGCTGGACCGCTGATGGTAAGCCTTGGTCTGGCCAGGGGCCGCATCCGATCGGCCTGGGAGCAAGCAACCGCGCTGATGGAGCCAATGCCCTTATGCACATCGGCTTGGCTGGCAGCCGCGAGACACCGGCGGAGGTGCTCGAAGCGCTGAACCCCGTCATTGTCGAGAGGATGGAATTGGCGCAAGACTCCGGCGGGCCTGGCCGATTTCGTGGAGGACTGGGCGTGGACTTACATCTGCATATGCTTAGCGATGTCTATATGACCGCCACCTTTGAACGTACCAAGAATCCTGGATGGGGCCTCCTCGGTGGTGGAACCGGACGTCGGAATCACCTCTTGGTCAGGTATCCGGATGGTTCGTACAAGGAGTACATCAAGGTGACGGCCTTACATCTACCAGCCGATTCTGTCATCGAGTTCCATACCGGTGGCGGCGGCGGCCACGGTTCTGCTAACGAGCGAAGCATCCAGGCAGTACTTGACGATATCAGGGGAGGATACATCAGTGAAGTACAGGCCGCTGCCGACTATCCTCACGCTGTCCAGCAGGCGGCTGCCCCCGAATTGATCGGACGCTAGATCAGGCGAACAGAGGGAGGGACAGGCGATATCGCAGATGGGCCAAAGACCGGTTTGAGGACGAGGGTGGCGCTGATAGCCACGTCCTTTGTATGGTCACCAGGGCTGTCTGCGTGACCGGGTGCTTGTAGCAAGTAACGGCCGTCGTCGCCTATCTTCTGAGATCCTTCTCGGCGTACGTGCCTGACCGCAGCTCCGTCGTCGTACTCTCTGTGTTCGTGAGTTCGCCCCGATAGTCAAACACCGCGGATAAGCCACCGTCAACAACGAGCGATGTCCCCGTGACCATCCGGGCGTCACTGGAGGCAAGAAAGAGGATGGCAGCCGCAACATCTCGTGGATCGACGAGGCGTCCTAACGGAGTGCGACGCTCAAGCTTCGCTCGCTCTTCGGCGCCATCGCCAAGTTTGTCGAAATGACGCTGAATCATCGGAGTATCTGTATAGCCGGGACACACCACATTCACGCGGATCCGCCGTTTGGCATAGTCCACAGCAAGAGAACGAGTCAACGCCAACACACCACCTTTCGAGGCAACGTAAGCAGGAGTGATCTCCTGACCGATGAGTGCAACCATCGATGCCACGTTGACAACCGAACCGCCTCGAACCATGGAGGGGAAGACGTACTTGGCCGAGAGGAAGACGCTCATGAGGTTCACGTCGAGCGTCCGATGCCACTCAGTCAGGGACGTCTCCTCGACCGGTTTGACGTATGCGATACCGGCATTGTTAATGAGGACGTCCACTCCGGTTGACTGGCGGGCTCGAGCGACGGCATTCCATGCATCCTCTGTCCCGACATCTCCAGTCACGAGATGCACAGACGCCCCAAGATCTGACAGCTCGGGACTAAGGCGATCGAGTCCGGCTGCATCCATATCCACCGCGGTCACAGTCGCGGCCCCTTCACGTGCCAGCCGCAGTGCTGTTTCACGGCCGATCCCAGACGCCGCCCCAGTCACGACCGCATGGAGATTAGCAAAACGTTTCTGGCTGTCAGCAGTCATTGCATCCAACATCATTCATGCCTTCTATTGGGGACCTCCAAGCCTCCGGGACAGTTGCGGATCCCTCAGAGTGCGTCCTAGTGCCGCTACCTCAACTCGGTGAGGTGTCAAGTCATCCGTGCCATACGTGAATCAAACCTGCATGGGCGAGTCGGTCAGCGTGGTGCGCTACCCCGAGACGCTCATATTGGTCGGTCAGATGACGGCCACAGGTCACCATCGATCCTGTCGCGCCCCGGATCTTGAGTGGCAGGCAAACGAACAGAAACTCGTAGATGCCAGCGCGCGACAGATCCTCGAGGTACACCCACTCCAGAATGTAGATTCCGCGCTCGGGGATAAGGTAGGTATGTACTGGTTGCGGATAGCCTTGCACTCCGGACGAGGCTACATCGACTGCTGAGCTGTGGGCACCGATTGCCACCGGCTGAGAGCCGGCAAGTCAGCGAACTGCCTCTATGGTGATGCCAGCCTCCTCTCCTGACTGATTTCATGCGGCCACTCGTTCATCTGTCTTGTCCGAATGAGGACCCGCCCAGACATCCCACTACGTGATTGCTAACGGATTGAGGGGACTACCCACACCACCTGTAATTTTCAATGGTGCGGCTACAAACAGGAACTCGTGCACGTGATCCTGGGCCAACCCTTCAAGGTCGAGCAACTCCATCATGTAGATCCCGTGATCGCGGATAAGCGTCACGTGCGCGGGTGAGACAAGACCTTGATCCCAGGGCATACATTCCACCGACGAGTTATCAGCGCCAATGGCAGCAATATCCTTTGATGCAAGCCATTCCGCAGCGTCTGCCCCGATGCCAGGTTCTCCGGATTCAAATTTCGCGCGATCCTCGAAGAATACGGGCAACCATCCAGTACGCACGAGCACGATGTCCCCTGCCCCAATTGCGGTCCCCTGGTCGGAGGCACACTTTTGCAGCTCCTTAGCGCTGATAGCCTCTGCCCGGTCAAGATGTGGCACGCCTCTGTGGCCCGGGATATCCAGGAGAACGCCTCGCCCCACCAGCCAATCGACCTTGGCGATGTCACAGTACCGGGCTCCCGAGCTTCGCACAGTGTTGCCGCTAAACCCGTTGTAGAGCACGTTCTCGTACCACAGGTGAGACAGTGCGTCTATGTGCGTCGCGCCGTGGACGGCGACAAGCAAATAGTCGTCCGAGAATTGAACGTCACCTGCTGCCTTCGACCCGGCCGCGAAATCACCCCCATCGAACGCCATGAGGTGCAAGGCGGGATTGCGATGTGGTTGGGTAGGCACGTCGCGACGCCGAATGGGTAAGGCGAGACTGTACACTTGCCCGATCTTCACAAGGTGACAGGCATCATGGACGCGGTCGAAGGTCAGGTGGTTCCGCGCGCCTAACTCGTCATCAGATCCCCATCGGCCCCAATTATTCTCTCCTCTAGAACCCACTTGCGACCTCCGAAACACACCGAATTAAGGCTCAGAGAAAACATTCTATACGATATACTCTTATCACATGACTCGTGAGAGGTGGTATGTCCGCATCCCGATTTCCGACGAAGCAGCGCATCATTGAGGAGCACCTGCGGCGAGAGATTCTCAACGGCGATATCGTGCCGGGAGAACGCCTCCAGCAGGCGGATCTGGCTGCGCGCATGGGCGCCAGCCCAACCCCTGTCCGCGAGGCGCTTCGATCACTTGAGGCGGAAGGGCTCATCACATACTCGCCCCATCGGGGCGTGACTGTGACCGAGCTTTCACTCGACGAACTTGGCGAGGTCTTCAAAATGCGGAGCGTGCTTGAGAGTTTGGCAACGGTGAGCGCGGTCGGCAACCTCGCACCGGCCACTCTGATAAGACTGGAGGACACACAGGCCAAGATCGAACACGCGGTACAAGACGGGTGGATTCCGATAATCCGTCGCCTCAATCTCGACCTGCATCGAGCGATATACGCCGCGGCAGAGATGCCCCGCTTGTTCCGTGCAATCGAGAATCTCATGATTCTCTGTCCATGGAACCAGATTCATGCAATCCCTGGCGGACCAGAGAAGGCCGTTGCTGAGCACCGTCGTCTCATACGTGCGATCCAGATGCGTGATAGCGCACGGGCAGGGGAGCTCATCGCCGAGCATATCACCCTGTCCTGGAAGCGTCTCCAGGAGAGTGAGGAGACATCAGTGAAAGAAAAGGCCGAAGCGGCCGTGAGCTAACCCATGTGTCGGAGGAAAGCGACAAAAGAGTGGAATCTTTGCGCGGCAAAGCCGCCATCTCCGGAATAGGAGAAACGGAGATCGGTCGAGTTCCTGACAAGAACTCGATGGATCTTCACCTTGAGGCTGCGCAGCTTGCGCTCCGAGACGCGGGTATCACCAAAGATGACCTCGATGCTGTGATTACCTGCGGTTCCATGGTGGAGTACAACCCCCGACACCACGTGACATTCGCGGAGTACCTGGGTGTGCCAATTAGGAGGCTCAATGAGACCGGGATGACAGGGGGTACCTCCGTCAATAGCGGCATACGGCTTGCCGCCATGGCGATCGCGGCAGGACAGTGCACAACCGCGCTCGTGGTCTCCGCCGACAATCTCCTGTCGGGACTCTCGCGTGATGGGGCGGTCGGCCACCTCGCGCAGTACCACAATGCCGAGTTCGAACTCCCCTACGGTCCACTCATAATCTCGTTCTATGCGCTTGTTGCACGCCGTTTCATGGAGCAATTCGGCTGGACCAGTGAACAACTTGCGCAGGTGAGTGTGTCGACCCGCAAGAACGCACAAAAGAATCCGAAGGCACAGATGCGTGATCCAATTACCATACAGGACGTTGTCACGTCCAAGATGGTGACTTCACCGTTACGACTACTGGACTGTGCCGTGATCTCTGATGGGGGAGGCGCTATAGTCGTGACGAGTGCGGAGCGCGCCGCGGACGGTCCGAATACTCCTATCTATATTCTTGGCACGGGCAGCGCATACTCCCACTACTACATTTGGGGCCTGCCCAATCACACATCGTTTCTCACTGACCTCATCGCTGAATCGGGCCGTGCTGCATACGAGATGGCGGGGCTTGGCCCGTCTGACATGGACGTGGTCATGGTGCCAGACGCAGTGAGCCCATCTGTGCCCATTCAACTTGAGGCCTTCGGTTTTTGCGAGCGCGGAGAGGGTGCCTCATTTGTCCAAGGGGGTCGCATCGAGATCGGTGGGGAGCTCCCGGTCAACACCCACGGGGGGTGTCTCTCAGCGGTTCACCCAGGCAATCCGGCCCAAATTTTTCATCTCATTGAGGCAGTCCGACAGCTCCGTTGTATTGCAGGTGAGCGACAGGTCCCGAACGCGCGTGTGGCTCTCTCGCATGGCGCGGCCGGAGTGTACACGTCCAACTGCACGCTCATTCTGTCGAACGAAAGGTAGTGAAGGCGCTATGATGCCCGTGTACGACAAACCTTTACCGCAACCGACGAAATACTCACATCCGTACTGGGATGCATGCAAGCGGCATGTTCTCGCTCTGCAACACTGCACAGACTGTGGTATTTATCGGTTTTATCCTCGCCCGCTTTGTCCGAACTGCAATTCCGCGAGGTTCAACTGGGATGAAGTAAGCGGACGTGGGGTTGTCTACACGTTTACCGAAGTGCATCGCGCGATAATGCCGGGATTTGCCGAAGAGTTGCCCATCATCGTCGCGATCATCGAGCTCGAGAACGGTGTCCGTATGATGAGCAACATCGTTGAGTGCGAGGCATCAGAGGTGGCCATCGATTGTGCAGTTGAGGTGATCTTCCACGACGTAACGGAAGAGATCACTTTACCCAAGTTCAGGCTGAGTCGCTAGGTGTGCACCTGACCAACGCGTAGAACACTGGAGATACTGTCATGTTTGGAATCCAGGAAGATTACGAAAACAAGCTGGCCACCGCTGGCGAGATTGCTTCGCGAGTGCAGTCAAATGACGTTATCTATCTGAATGCCGGGAGTGGATTTCCCATTACCTTCTCCGATGCGCTCACGCGGCGCGCGTCAGAACTGCGAAACGTTCGCATCGCACATGCCGTGCGCCCTGACCCAACAATGTTAGAGATCGACTATCTCTGTCCCGAGTACGCCGACAGTTTCACGTTAATCTGTGAGTATTCCTTCGATCGGGTCGCACGCGAGGCTGTTACCAGTGGCCGGGGGTCTTATAGACCGCACTACCCGAGCCAGTCGGGCATGAGTTGGCCGTACGAGATCGATTATCTCGTCACGAGCGCATCCCCGATGGACGAGCACGGCTACTTTAGCTTTGGGGCCGCGGCCTGCTATCCGCCTGACTTTCTGCCGCAGACACGCCGACTCGTCCTGGAGGTCAATCCCCACCAGCCGCGAGTCTATGGCGATAGTTTCGTCCACATCTCTCAGGTGGATGCACTCTACGAGGTGGACGAGCCGATTCCGAGTATCGATGTGACATCAGGCGCAAAGCCAACTGAAGTTGAGGAAGCCATCGGGGCGCACGTCGCGGAGCTCATCGAAGACCGTTCAACCCTCCAACTCGGTATCGGCGCGGTGCCGGATGTGGTAGCGCGGCTCCTCCGAGATAAGAAGGACCTTGGTATCCACACCGAGATGCTGTCGGATCCCCTGGTGATGTTGGTGGAATGCGGAGCGGTGACGAATCGGTTCAAGACATTTCACCCCGGGCGCATCGTCTGCACCTGTTGTTTCGGGTCGGAAAAGCTCTATCGGTACATCGCGGACAATCCAGCGGTTGAGACGTATCCGATCTCGTACACGAACAACCCAGAAAATATCGCCCGCAACTACAAGCAGGTGAGTATCAACGCCACGCTGCAGGTTGACTTCATGGGGCAATGCGCCTCTGAGTCCTTGGGTACCCGGCACTACAGCGGCATCGGCGGGCAATGGGAGTTTACGAGGGGAGCATACCTATCGCCGGGGGGCAAGGGATTCATCTGCGTACGCTCGACGGCCAAGAACGGGACGATATCTACCATCACACCAACCCTCTCGCCCGGCGCCGCCGTCAGCATCACCCGGAATGACGTGCACTACGTCGTTACCGAGTATGGTGCGGCGCTCCTAAAGGGTCGGACGATCGAGGAACGAACAAAGTCTCTCATTTCGATTGCGCACCCAGACTTTCGCGATGAGCTGACGTTTGAAGCCAAGCGTCTCTGCTATCTGACGTGAGAGGGAACATACACATATGGGAGGCCCTATCCCTGATGGCCCGCTGACTGAGAGCCTCTGGAGGAAGACTGTCGGTCAGCAACTACTAGACGTAGCGACAGCGCAACCAGACAAGGAAGCGCTTGTGATTGGGGACGCCCGTGTTACGTACGGTAAACTCGCCCGGCGGGCAGAAGAGCTGGCGCTTGGCTTCCTGCGACTAGGGATAGCACGGGGCGATCATGTAGCGGTCCTTATGACGAACTCCCCGGCGTGGGTTTTCACCTACTTCGCTGCGGCGAGCGTCGGGGCCGTCCTGGTGCCGATTAGCACACGATTCACCGCGTCTGAGATCAGGTACGCGCTCGAGCAGTCGGACAGCGCTGCTCTCGTCATGATCGATCGCTTCCGGCGCCGTGACTACGTCGCCGTGCTACAAGAGATAGATCCGGAGATTGGTCAGACTCTCGGCTCTCCGTCTCCGAACCTTCCGCGATTACGTTGGGTTGCCTGTAGTGGAGTGGGGTGCAAGCCATCGTTCATCCCACTCGAGCGCCTGTTTGTGTCGGATCCTGAACCGCACGAACGTGCCGAACTGCACAAACGACGTCAGAGCGTAAGTCCGGATGACACACTCATCATCCTGTATTCGTCGGGGACGACTTCATTCCCCAAAGGCATAATGCTCAACCACGCGTTCTCACTCCGCAACGCCTGTTTCCATGACTCGCGGCTCGGGCTGACCGATGAAGATAGGTTTTTTACTGCGATGCCTTTTTTTCACATTGGTGGCTGCGGTTGGGGTCTGCTCAGCTGCCTTATGGTGGGAGCGACCCTCGTTTCTATCGAGGTGTTTGATCCCGCGGCGGCGATCGAAAGCATCGCGCGCGAACGGTGCACGATTCAATTCGGTGTAGACACAATGTTCATCGCCGAGCTTGAGCACCCCAGCCTGAAGGAGCACGACCTTAAGTCACTGCGCGCGGCCATCTCGTTGGGCCCTCCGCACTTGCTCGAGCGGATCGAGCGCGAAATGGGAGTCCAGGCCGCGATGAACATGTGGGGGACCACCGAGGGCTATGGCAATCTGAGCCTTTGCAGTGTGGAAGACCCACGGGAGTGCCGACTCAACACAATGGGTCGCATCTTCCCAGGGATCGAGTATCGCATCGAAGATCCCAGCGCGGGAGAGGAGCAGCCGCTCGGCCGCGACGGCGAAATTCTGGTTCGTGCCACCGTCATGCAGGGGTACTACAACATGCCGGAGCAAACAGAGCGTGCGATTGATGCGCGGGGCTGGCTTCATACGGGGGATATCGGCCATCTCGATGCCGATGGCTACCTCACGTTCACCGGTCGTATCAAAGACATGTTGAAGGTTGGCGGAGAAAATGTCGCTGCCCCAGAGGTCGAAGCAGTCATTCTTCAGCACCCAAAAGTACTCCAGGTGCATGTCGTCGGGGTGCCAGATCCGCGGCTGGCAGAGGTTCCCGTTGCCTGTGTCGAACTCAAGCCCAGTGAGCAGTGCTCGGAGGATGAGATTATTGCGTTCACTGCAGACAGGCTTGCCTCGTTCAAGGTTCCTCGACACGTCGTATTTCGGACCCAGTTCCCCATGACCGGAAGCGGCAAGATCCAGAAGTTTGCGCTGCGGAAGGCGGTCACAGCCGAGCTCGGCCTGGATGCCAGCGCAAACGGATTGCGCAGGAGTACTTAATGCAGTACTTGGTGGGCGTCGACATAGGTGGGACGTTTACGGATCTGGTGGCAGTGAATTCGCAGGGGACCCTTCGGGAGGCCAAGGTGCCAACCACCGATCCGGTCTCTGTCGGAATCGTGCAGGGACTGGAGGAACTGGGCATCGACCTGGGCAATATTGGTCGCTTCGCTCACGGCACAACGATCGCGACAAACGCTCTAGTGCAGAAGGCTGGGGCCCGCACTGCAATCGTCACCACCGCCGGTTTCCGTGACATGCTGGAGATTAGACGCACCAACAAAGGAGACCTGTACGATCTCAAGTGGCGCCCGCCCCGTCCAATAGTTGAGCGTGCGAACCGTCTGGAGGTACGAGAGCGGGTCAGCTTTGACGGTACAGTGCTTGCAGAGCCCGAGGCCGACGATGTCGAGCGAGTCGTACGTATTCTACGCAAGCGGAAGATCGAGTCGGTCGCTGTGATCTTTCTGCACTCCTACGTCAACGACACACACGAACGGTGGATAAAGCGCGAGCTGGAGGCAGCATTGCCCGGCGTCTACGTCACGATCTCAGCCGATGTACTCCAAGAATTTCGGGAGTTCGAGCGCACGGCCACGGTAGCCGCAAATGCGTACGTTGCCCCCGTGGTCGCGCGCTATGTCGATGACCTGGGCAAGACCATGCAAGCGCGTGGATTCACCCGCGATATCCTGGTCATGCAGTCGAACGGTGGTCTTGCCTCGATGGGCTCAGTCAGCCATGTCCCCGCGAAGCTTGTAGCCTCAGGACCAGCCGGTGGAACGATCGCTATGGCCCACCTCGCTGAGCTAACCGGCCACCCGAACTTGGTTGGACTGGACATTGGAGGCACGACAGCCGATGTCTCGGTGGTGTGGCAAGGGACGCCTCGGTGGGCGAACAAGACAGTTGTCGAGTTCGGGTTGCCTGTCGCGTTTCCCGCGATCGACGTAGTTTCGATTGGGGCCGGCGGCGGCACTTGCGCGTGGATCGACGTCGCTGGAAAGCTGCGCATGGGCCCGATGAGCGCCGGTGCGAACCCTGGACCTGCATGTTATGGCGCGGGAGGAGAGCGACCAACCAGTACTGACGCACAGCTCGTACTGGGGCGGCTGAGCGCGGACAACTTCCTCGGCGGCAAGATGACCATATATCCCGACCTCGCGGCCCGTGCCGTGGAAGATCACGTAGCGAAACCGCTCGGACTTTCTCTGATTGAAGCGGCCCATGGGATGGTCACGATCATGACCCACGGTATGGTTCGCGCGACACGTTTCGTCAGTGTGGAGAGAGGATATGACCCGCGTGACTTCATTCTCTGTGCCTTCGGCGGCGGCGGAGCCATCTATGGACCTGAGATCGCGCGAGAACTCCACATCCCGAGAGTTCTCGTTCCGGCTATTCCTGGTGTCCTGTCTGCCTATGGCATGCTGGCGGCCGATATGGTTCAAGACGCGAGTCGTAGCGTGCTAACACGTGAGGATTCGGTCGACCTCGATTCCTTTGAGGCGATTTTCCTTGACCTCGAGGCTCGCGTGCTTTCTCCATTCCAGCAGGACGGAGTCCCGGCCTCCGAGATCGCCCTGCAGCGCTACGTCGATGTGGTGTACTCGGGCCAAACACACTCAATCGCCATTCCACTCCCGATGGGAGCGGCTTTCACGCGGGAGACGTTTAGAGCCGCCATTAGGGCGTTTCACTCCGAGCATCTCCGTCGCTTTCGCCACTCCGACCCTGGGAGCAAGACCGAGTTCATTAATCTCCGTGTCTTTGGTACACGGAAGCTTCCGAGGCCCGAGATTATCCCACCGAACGAGCACCACCCGTCTAATGGTGCGATCGATGTGGCCCACCGCCCCGTCTACTTCGAGGAGGCAGGGGGCCTGGTGGACACGCAGATTTACGAGCGCTGGCACCTCGGCCCTGGATCCAAGGTGCAGGGTCCTGCCATCATCGAGCAGATGGATAGCACTACTGTTGTCTCGCCCGGTATGAGCGCTGACGTTGACCATCTAGGTAACCTCTTCGTCAACCCGCTTGGCTAGCAAACGAGATGTCGTTGGAAGGCGCTACATGATAGTGGAAACTCGCAGAGAAATTGACCCAATCACCTTCGAGGTGCTGCGCAATGCTTTCATCTCTCTCGTCAACGAGATGGCGCTCGCTGTAGAGCTGGCATCGTTCTCGTTAGCGATCTCCGAAGGACGGGACTTCAGTGGAACCGTGTACGACTCCAACGGCCATCTCATCGCACAGGGTGAGCAGGACCTGCCTGTCCATGTGGGCTCAGCGCAGTTCACGGTCTCCGCCGTTATTGACCAGATCGGTCTGGACAACATGATGGATGGTGACGTCTTCCTGATGAACGACCCATACTCGGGTGGCACGCACCTCAACGACGTGCGGCTCGTCCTGCCGATCTTCTACGGAGGCCGCATCGTGGCCTACGTGGCGTCCACGGCGCACTGGACCGACGTGGGCGGCATGGTTCCAGGCAGCTTTGCGGCGCAGCTGGCAACCGAGGTGTATCAAGAGGGGCTGCGCCTCCCTCCCGTGCGCATAGTCCGGGGCGGCGAGATAGACCCCCACCTCCTGAACGTCATCCTTGCCAACGTGCGCGTCCCAAGGGACGCGAAGGGTGACCTGAACGCGCAGCTGGCGGCCTGCTACACCGGCCGAGATCGGTTCATGGAGCTCATCGACAAATACGGTATCGAGATCTTGGAAGCATGCATGACCGAGATCATCGATATCTCAGAGCAGCTATTCCGTCAAGAGATCTCCAAGCTTCCGGACGGGAACTATCCGTGGACAGACTTCATCGATCAGGACTTCACAACGGGGGAGCCAAAGAAGATTCACCTGACCTTGCGCATTCAGGGAGACCAGCTCACATACGACTTCACTGGAACCGATCCCGTGGCGAACTGCTCTATCAACTGCACCTGGAGCTCCATGGTCTCGGCCGTCTTCATCACCGCGAAAGCGATCTTCTCGGAGATTCCGTTCAGTTACGGGATTCTGCGAGCACTGAACATCGTTGCCCCGGAGAACACGGTGGTGAATGCCCTTCTGCCCGCCCCTGTGGGGGGCTTCGGCGCTACAGCCTACGAAAAGATCTGCACATGCGCCCTCTGCGCATTCTCTCAGGTGGTCCCGGAACGCACTATCGCTGGCTCCTACAACCTCTTGAACACGTTCTGGGGCGGCCACGACCCACGGACTAATACCCGCTACGTCTGCTACGTGTGGTCGGCGGGAGGCATCGGTGCGGGTGCGGCGTGGGACGGACCCCACGCAATGCAGAGCTTCCTTGACGCCAGCACGACGAGCATCCCAGCGGAGATCTTGGAGCGGATGGCCCCGATCCTGGTCGAGTGCGACGAGCTACGCCCGGACACGTGCGGAGCGGGCCGGCAGCAAGGTGGTTTGGGGTGCGATAAGACGATCTGCCTGACAAGTGGTCAGGCCCGTCTAACCGTTACCGGGGACCGTGGGAAGTTCATGGCTCCAGGCCTGTTCGGCGGCAGGCCGGCACCGACGCAGGACATCGTGAAGAACAAGCAAGCAGATTCACGTGAGAGCCTTGGCGTGTGTGTCGCCAACCATCCGCTCCAGGCCGGGAATACGGTGTCGATCCTGTCGATGGGGGGAGCTGGCTACGGTGACCCGCTTGATCGTGATCCGAATGCTGTCTTGGACGATGTCATAAACGAATACATAACCGTGGAATTCGCAGCCCGCGAGTATGGAGTAGTGATCAGTGAGGTCGATCGGGAGGCGCTGGAGGTTCTGCTAGACCGTGAACTAACCCGCGAACTCCGCGAGCAGATGCGGGAGGACCGGGGCCGGGCATCCCTATCTTGAGGAACCCGCGTCCGGTACGAACTCGGAGTCCGAGGTGCTCAGTAGCTCCTCGGCCCGGAAGCAGGCCGCAGCGCTCGTGCTGCCGTCTACGGTGCGCAATTCTGGAATCGCCTGGGTGCAGCTGGGCAGCACGTGGGGACACCGGGAGGCCAGGTAGCAACCCGACGGCAAATTGATTGGGCTTGGGATCTCGCCCTCGAGGGGGATCATGTGGAGTTTGCTGGTGGGATCCGGCACCAGGACCGACGACAGCAGCGCGCGTGTGTAGGGGTGGAGCTGCCGCTTGAAGATCTCGTGGGTGGTGCCAATCTCCACGATCCTTCCCAGGTACATCACGGCGACCCGGTGACTGATGTACTGGACAGTCGTGAGATCATGCGAGATGAAGAGGTATGACACCCCTGTGTCCAACTGGATCTCGCGGAGCAGATCAATAATCTCTGCACGGACCGACGGATCGAGGGAAGATGTCGGTTCGTCGAGCACTACGAAGTCAGGCTTGGTCGCCATCGCCCGGGCGATGCCGACACATTGCTGCTGTCCGGCAGTCAGTTGGTGGGGGTACATGTTGAGGTGTTCGGGTTTAAGGCGCACCTGTCGCAAGACCTCAAGCAATCGATCGCGGCGCTCTGTACGAGATAGCTTGCGCTGCAGGATGAGCGGCTCTTCGATCGTTGCCCCAGCGCTCTTCCGCGGATTCAGCGACAGGAACGGCTCTTGGAACACCATCTGGATACTTGGCCGGAGAGCCCGCAGCGACTTCTTTGGTAGGGTGGCGAGATCTGTGCCTCGGAACCGGATTGCACCGCTGGTCGGCTCCGTAAGGCGGAGAAGGCAAAGGCCGACTGTGGTCTTGCCAGATCCACTTTCGCCCACGAGTCCAAGGGTTTCTCCGGGTCCTACCTCAAATGAAACGTCATTCACGGCACAGACGACCGCCTTTGACCCTCGTATCGGAAACTCTTTTACGAGATGTTCAAGTTTCAACATTGCCCTTATCCACAGGTGCAGTCCGTCTCGCCCAGTGGCACCGCACTTCCTGACCTGGGCCCATTGTGCGCCAGGTCGGTGCCTCGGTCTGGCAGATGTCGGTCGCCCAGGGGCAGCGCGCCTTGCAGACGCAACCTGTCGGGAGCTCCGAGAACGTCGGTGGCGCGCCGAGCATCTTGACAGTGTTTCCCCGCCGCCGAGAGAAGATGGAATTCAGCAGGCTCTGACTGTACGGGTGCGCTGACTTGGCGAAAAATGCATTGGTGTCGCTGGTTTCCACGAGCTGACCGGCATACAGTACGCCCACGCGCTGGCAGTAGTGGGCCACGATGCCCAGATCACGTGTCAGCATGAGCGCCGCGGTCCCGGTCTCACGGATCAGCGAATTCATCAGCGCTAGGATTTGGGCCTGGATGGTCACGTCCAGGCCGGTGGTCGGCTCATCAGCGATGAGCACCTTCGGAGAGCAAATGAGGGCTGCAGCGATCGCTACACGCTGAGCCATGCCTCCGCTTAGCTCGTGGGGATAAGCGTGAAACCTTCTCGTAGGATCCGGAATACCCACCGCATCCAACATATACAAGGTCTTGTCCCGGGCTTCTGCCTTGCCCACGCCCGCGTGTGTTCTGTATACCCCGGCGATCTGATGTCCCACCCGCATCATGGGGTGCAGGGCCGCGCGAGCGTTAGGGGGTACGAGGGCTATGTGGCTGCCACGAATTCGCCGAAGGTCTCGACTGGACAGGGACAAGAGATCTCGTCCCTGATATATGATCGTTCCGCCCATTATCTCACCGGGCGGTCGGACCAGGCCCAGGCATGCTAACCCCACCACCGACTTCCCCGATCCCGCCTCTCCAACCAACCCGAGCATCTCACCGTACTGGAGATCCATGCTCAGTCCATTGACTACGGCCCGCCGCCCGGATTCCGTAAAAAAGTGCACGTGGAGGTCGCGGATGGAAAGTATAGGCCTGGAAGTGCCTCGTCTACCGCCGGCGTCGGGTCGGGTCATGAAGATCCTGCAGTCCATCGCTGACGAGATTGAAGCCAAGAACCGCGATGATCATAGCGAGCCCGGGAAAGAATGATGTCCACCACTCACCGGTCAGCATGTGCTGTGAACCCAAGTTGATCATCGCGCCCCACTCTGGGGTGGGAGGTCTAACCCCCACGCCGATAAAGCTCAATCCCGCGGTCAGGAGAATTGCGTAACCGGCATTGAGCGATGACTGTGGGAAAATCGGGTCAATGCAGTTTGGGAGCAGATGTCTGAAAATGAGCCGGAGGTTACCGTTTCCGATGCAGCGGGCTGCATCCGCGTACTGACTCTTGCGAGCACTCAGCACCTTCGCCCGCACGAGCCGCAGATATGAGGGGAAGTGCAGAAATGCTATGACAATCACGACATCGAGCACTCTCTGCCCGAGAATCGCAACCGTCATGACAGCGAGTATGAACGCGGGGAACGCCTGCACGGCGTCGACAAAACGCATCATGACTGAGTCGATGATGGTACCTCCGAAGAAGCCAGCAATTGCGCCCAGAGGCGTACCTATGATGATGCTAATAGCCACAACGGAGAGCGCCACCACCATGTCGATGCGGGCGGCATATATGATCCGGCTGAAGACGTCCATCCCATACGAGTCAGTGCCGAATATGTGGGTCGGGCTCGGGGCGAGACTGATGGCATTGAAGTCGACTGTTTCCGGAGGGTAAGGGGCGATAATTGGCGCCAAGAGTCCCATGAGGAGCAGGGCTATCGTCGCTACAGCTCCAGCGACGAGCACCGGGTTGGCACTGATAAACATCAGGGCAGTCACACTCTTCCTCGCGCGTGAGGTCACGTGTGCCGCCTGGCTCTGGTCGGCGGCTTTCACTTCGACGGACATGACCGGCGCTTCATCTGTAGGTGATCCTCGGGTCAATCACGGCGTAGAGGACATCAATTACAAGGTAAACCAGAACTACCGTAACGGTGACGAGCAATACAACCCCCTGCACCGCCGAGTAGTCCTGGTGCTGGATCGCCAGGACCGCGTACTGTCCCAGTCCCGGCCAGGCGAACACGACTTCCACCAAGACATCACCGCCCAGAAGGTAGCTAAACACCAGACCAATAATTGTCACTATCGGTGCGAGTCCCTGACGCAGGCCATATCGCAATATGACTGTACTCTCGCGAATACCGTCAGCTCTCGCGATGCGGACCGGTTCGCTGCTCAAGGCGTCCATCATGGCAGACCGTGTCTGGCGGGCGATCGGAGCAGAGAAGATAAATCCAAGCGTGGCAACCGGCAAAATCAGATGGGCCACGGCCGAGAAGAAGGTGGCGCCGTTCAAAGTCAGCAGGCTGTCGATGGTGTAAAGCCCTGTAATCGTCTTCGGAGGCGACATAACGGTGTCTAGCCGTCCGATCGGGGCCGGGACGAGGTGGAAGTGAACGAAAAACACCTGAATCAGCAGGAGACCCAGCCAGAACTCCGGCATCGAGATCCCAAGAGTGGTCACGAGGCGAACGCCGTGATCAACCGGCTTATTTCGCCGCAGTGCAGACACAATTCCGAGTGGAATAGCGAAAACAACCGCGACGATCATGCTCAACACGGTGAGCTCGACCGTCGCGGGAAACCGCTGCCGAAGATCCTGGACGACAGGTTGACCAGTATAGAACGAAGTCCCGAGGTCTCCGTGTATCAGGCCGTTCAGGTACTTCAGGTATTGAATATACAGCGGCTGGTCCAATCCCAGCAGCTTGGTTACCGATTTGATGACGGATGGGTCGGCGAATCCGCCGACGTAGAGGAGCACCGGATTACCCGGAAGGATGCGAAGAATGAAGAACGTGATCAGGGTTATAAGGAAGAGGACGGGGATGATAGAGAGGAGGCGCCGGCCGGCGTACTGAGCGAGAGCCACGACCGTTCCTTCCTAACAATAAGTCACTGACTACAGATGGGCTACCCAAGGGCCACGGCGGTACGGTGAGACACGCGTGAGTCTCCCCGTACCGCCGTGAACTCACGCAAAATGCAGCTGTCGGTAGCGGGTAAGCGCGTCGTAGTACAGCGTGTATCCCGTCACATTCGACCGCTTGCTGACAATCCAGTTCAGCTGGGCCAGGAAAATCCAGGGGGGATCGTCCACCATGGAAGCCTGCGCTTTGCGGATGATCTCAAGACGCCGGGTTCGGTTGTTAAGGAACTGGCCGGTCTTGATGGCCTGCTCCAGGGCGGCATTGTGATAGTGGCCGAAGTTGTGGAAGCCAGCGTCGCTGAAGAAGAGGCCAAGGTCGTAATACGGATCAGGTACAACCGCGAACGTTTCTTCGATCCATATGGGCGTCGTCCGCTTGGACGGATCCCACTGAGCAGCAAAGTCAGCAGAATTCAGCTTCTTGGGATTCACGGCAACACCGATCTGGTTCCACGTACTTCTCAGGATGATCGCGATCTGCTCGTGCGTCGCGAACCCCGCGTCGTATGGAAGGTCGAACTGGACGTTCTTGAGTCCTGATCGCTTGAGCAGGTCCCTCGCCTTAGCAAGGTTGTAGTTGTACGGCCAGTGACCGGTGAACTGGCCCGGGAATCCCACGGGTGTCACGCTGGTGCAGCGCCGCGCCTCATTGAAGTAGACGGTCTTGATGATCGCGTCGTAGGGCGTTGCGTAGCTAAGGGCCTGTCGCAGAAGCTTGTTGTCGAACGGCTTTTGTTTCAGGTTGAAGCCGATGTACGGTCGCACGATGAAGGGAAGGGATAGGATGTTGACGCCTGGATGTCCCTTCAGTGCGTGCACGTCGCTCGGCGCCAGGTAGGTACTCATATCAACGGCACCTGTCTCAAGTAAGGAGGCGCGCTCCTGAGGGGATGGCACGATCTTCAAAATCACGTTCTTGATAGCTGGAACGCCACGCCAGTAATAGGGATTCGCTCGGAGGCGCAACTCGACTCCGGGTTGGAATCGGTCTAGAATGTAGGCTCCGTAGCCATCAACGTGGTTAATGAGCCACTTGTTTGCCCAAGGATCCTTACTAGTTGCATGTTGCTTCAATATCTTTGTATCGTAAAACGTCAGACACCAGATGCCAAGTACAGCGAGGGTGATTGGCGTCGCGTGTGAGGCGAGGATTTGGAAGCGGTGACCGTCCAGCGCCTGGATCTGATTCCGCTTCGTGACGCCCCCCTGAGCCAAAAGGAAGACGCCCACGCCATTGGCGTTGAACATCGCATCAAACGACTTCGTGACGTCGCTCATATCAAGTAGACGACCTGAGGGAAGGCGTAAGTTTGGGCGGAGTTCGAACGTGTACACGCGCCCGTCTCGTGAACGCTGGATGCTCCTAACTAGTGCCCCAACGGGCTTGGAGTAATCGGCGAGCCGATAGGTTTGTCCGCGGTACGTACGCACACTCGACGGATAGTCGATGACTTCATCGTACGTGTTTATGATAACTTCTTGTCCCTGAGGCACCTGAGCAAACTGTGGATGGAGATTCGGCGGATCGCCAGCGTACGCGACGATAAGGGTATCCTTCGTCTTCAACGTCCGCGCGCTTACAGTGGTATCCGCGAAGACCTGTGCGGCTGGACCGACGCCTACGGCCGTGGCTGCCACCGCCGCTCCGAGGTATCCGAGGAAGTCAGTTCGGCTGAGGTTGGCTTCGAGTAGCGCGTCAAAACCGCGGGCGGAATCAACATCATCCTGCATTATGAACTCCTCCACCTCTCAGGTGCCGCCAATGTTATACATCATATACAAAATATGTCATCAATCCGTATAATAGGAGACGGATCACTCCATGTCAAGGCGGGCCCTTTGGAGCAGCGATTCTGGCGTACTGCGGTTAGCGATGTTCAGCGGAACCGGATAGCGATTCGTGGCTATCCAATTCAGGAACTTATCGCGCACCGAACGTTCGGGGACGTCGTTCACCTCGTTTTCACCGGTGAACTGCCCGAAGGCAACGAGGGTGTCATGATCGAGGCGATTCTGGTCGCGATGGTGGATCACGGTCTTGTTGCGCCTTCAGCGGCGGCTACCTACGTTGCCGCCTCCGCTGGTATCCCGCTTCAGGCAGCGATAGGCGCTGGCATCCTCGCACTTGGCGATTATCACGGTGGCGCTATCGAGCCGTGTGCGAAGTTGATCGCGCAAGGCCTGGAGGATTGCGCTGATACGGGGCAGATGGAGGAGGTTGCGAGAGCTATCGTTGCGGAGGCGGTTTCTGCCGGTGAGCGGATTCCGGGATACGGGCATCGGGTTCACACGGATGACCCGCGCGCCAAGGAGCTGCTGCGTGTTGCCTCTGATTTAGGCGTGCGGGGACGGGCGACTGCGCTTGCTCTAGCTATAGAGCGCGTGCTTCAAGAGAACTCCCGTCTCACCCTGAACATCGATGGCGTGATCGCCGCCCTCATGCTTGACATGGGTTTCGATTGGCGACTGGGGAAGGCCTTCTACATCATTGCGCGGTCTGTGGGGCTGGCAGCACACGCTGTAGATCAGATGCGGCAGAAGCCGCTCAACGCCCCGCTACCTGAGGACATTGAGTACACCGGCCCCCCAGAGCGGCACCTGTCCAGACCGCCAGATGTTGGACGAGACGTGAGTTAGGCGGCGGGCCGCAGCATCGTTGACTCTCTACACGAGGAACTGTACTGAGCTCATTGCCGTTGCGCTTTCGACTCTCGCGCCTTTTCGTATCTTGGCATCGTCGCCTGCTTACCCGTGGCGCGGAAACTCTCTATGGTCTGAATCAGCGTCTCGGGTGAGCCGAATCCACCGGGCTTCAGACCAAGCACTCTCGTCGGTGGGGCGACAGATCGCAAGAGCGGCATCTCCGGAAGGGCTGCCCCCACCATCTCCAACATTGTCATACGAAGTGCCCGACAGACGTGGTAGGACGTGCGGCCACCAACAACCACAAGCGATGATATTCTCACACGATGGTCTGCCCTCCGCACCACCTCCCCAATCAATGTTCCAAGCATTTCGCTCCGCTCGATTCCCTCGGGTCCGGAGCCTCGCGCCCTCGCTGTAGTGAGAATCGCCGTCCCGTGATCGAGGAGCGAGGTGGCTAAGTCCCGCGACAGCTGATCCACATCAGCAGTTACTGTCACCAAGGTGGGTGGAGAACCTAGCCGGTGACTCAGCATCCGCACTTGCTCGGTGGTGACAGGGTGCAAGCTCCCTGCGACGACCAGTGTAGGTCCCGATATCGAGCAGCCCAGTCGCTGCACGTCTGCACAGATCAGTTCCCTCCCCGATGAGGGTCCGAGATCCAGATGCATAGTTAGTGCGGCAGAGCCGCAGATTACCGGTATCTCGGCCAACAGGATGGCTCGAGCTATCTGGTCGAGATCATTGTCTGTCAGCGCATCAAGGACCAAGGCTGTCGGCCGCCTGCGGACGCGCGATAGAATAGCTGCCAGTGCTGGCACTCCCGCGCGCACGGTATATAAAGGAATCTCCTCGACCACCATGCCATCCAACGGCCCGAAAAGCTTCGCGATCCGTGAGTCACTGATTGGATGCACCGGATCTTGGGCGAGAGCAGTCTTATGCACAGGCTCACCATGAACCAGTTGGTGCCCTTCGAGAGTTTGTCGTCCTTCTCGAGGGTTTGCGAGGACGATCGGCACGATGCCAGCGTCCAGCGACCGGGCCGCGACCTGCACTTGTAGACCGATGTGGCCGCGCAAGGTCGAGTCGGCCTTCAAATACAGTAGCGGACGGGGATCTCGCGACCACAACTTGCGCATGGCTAAGTTGAGGCCACGAGTTATGACACGACGGGCAATATCCGCCGAAAGGAATCGGGCTTCCGTGTCGAGCACTATCGTGTCTGTCTGGCGACCATGTGTGTCTACGTGATCGACACGGATGGGTTCCCGCAGGATTCGGAGTAAGCTAGTGTACCTGGGCCACAGATGGGCCTGCACGTCGGCAGCTCCCGTGAGGTCGTCTGCCAAAACGATTGCCTTCATGTGAGGATGGATCGCCCGGTCTCGCGCTTCATCTCCCGAATCCATGTAAGAAATTCCCGGGTGGCTCGCGAAAGGTACCGGTTTCTCGCGGTGGCCGCGTAGTACGGAAAGGTGAGTGACCTGCCTGCGAAGCGATGCGCGTTCAGGACTCCGATCTCCACTTCGTGTGCGATGGCCACGCCGGCGATAAGAGACACTCCCAAATTGTGCTCGACCGCCTTCTTGACGGCTTCAGTACTGCTGAACTCGAGCACGACGGCGGGCCTGACATCTTCTGCAACGAAAATGGACTCAAGCATCGCGCGAGTCCCTGACTTTCTCTCGCGCATGATTACGCGCTTTCCACTGAGCAGAGATGCCGGGACGTCGTTCAGCCCTCGAAAGTCACTGTTCTCTGGGGACGAGATGAGAAACCACTCGTCGGTCATCAGGTTGTAGCAATCGATGTGCGGGTTCTTGATTGCCTCCCCGATGATCCCTAGAGCCACGTCTGCTTCTTCATGGAGGATGGCGTCCACGAGGCCATGGGAGTTCTCGATCGCCACCAGTTCCACATCAATATCTGGATAGGCCGCGTAGAAGTCGCTGAGCGCTGGTGGCAGAACGTAGAAGCCCCACGCGCTACTTGCGGCCACGCGAACGTGACCTGCCGCCGCGCGAGCGCCGAGGTCGCGTAGCGCAAGATCGGCGTCCTGCAGTAGGGCGAGAATGCCATCCGCGTACTGGAGCAGTGTCTCGCCGGCCGCCGTCAAGCGCACAGGCTTCTCACGTGTCACGACGGTCTGTTGACAGTGCCGCTCGAGTTTAAGTATCCGGTGTGACAAGGCTGACTGTGTGATACAGAGGGTCTCGGCAGCTCCGGTGAAGGTACCCGAGCGACTGAGCGCAGCAAGGGCCTCTAACTCCTCAAGCGTAATGTCCACAGCAAGCACTCATTAACGAAATCGATAATACTATGAAAACAATTCCTTTGCTTTATGATAACTGGACTTTTACGATATTTGTGTGACGCCACAGAAACCACTTATCGGAATAACGGTCGGGGATCCTGCAGGTATAGGCCCGGAGGTCGTTGCGAAAGCGGCGGCCAATCCGGACGTGTGCGCCCGTGCCCGCCTATTGGCAATCGGCCCCATTGCGAGCATACAGCCGACGGCATCCAAGCTCGGTCTCGCAATTCGGCGGGTCGAGCCCGGTCACTGGGACACGCGCGACTCTGAGTATCTCCCGGTACTAGACATTCCGGGAGACGTGTCAGCTGTTCAGGTTGGACAGGTGAGCGCTGAAGCGGGCCGGATAGCCTTGGCCGCGTTGACCACTGCGGTGCAGCTGGCTCTGGATGGTCAGATAGACGCGATCACTACCGCTCCCTGGAACAAGGAGGCCATTGCTCTCACGCACGAGGGCAGCCTCGGGCACACCGAGATGCTCGCCGAGCTTACTGGCACTAATGTCTCCGACGTCACCATGATGATTGCTTACCGGAACCTGCGCGTGTTTCACGTCTCCACGCACATTCCGCTACGCGCGGTCTTTGATGCCGTTAAGGTTGACCGCATCGTCAGGGTCATACGACTGGCCAACCAGATCTTGCGTCGCGTCGGACTTGAAGCGCCCCGGGTAGCCGTCGCCGGCCTGAATCCGCATGCGGGAGAGGGGGGGCACCTCGGCACAGAAGATGCCTCCATCATCCGGCCCGCAGTCCTGTCGGCCCGCAACGAAGGGATTGACGTTACCGGACCTCTTCCAGCGGACACGGTCTTCGTCAGGGCCCTTCGTGGCCACTTCGACGGCGTTGTAGCCATGTACCACGATCAGGGGCACGTAGCCGTCAAGGTGGCTGGGATGGGTCACGGAGTGAACGTGACGGTCGGTCTACCGATCATTCGGACATCGGTGGACCACGGCACTGCCTTCGACATTGCCGGTCAGGACCTTGCAGAACCCACGAGCATGATTGAAGCGATCAACTTCGCGGTCGATCTTGTGATGGGGCGCGACGCACGCCAGCCGTTGAATACGAATGGTAGCACAGCACGGATAGGAGTAGGAAGGGATTGACCATGAGCTCGCAGAGCGCCGATGCGACTGTGGCTGCCGAGCCCAGGCAGACAGAGTCAGCGATCAAGCTGGAGCTTTCTCACGTCGGCAAGGTTTTCAAGACAGAGCGAGGCGATGCCTACACAGCGCTAGACGATGTGAATCTTGCGGTCCAGGATGGGGAGTTCGTCTGCGTTATCGGACCTTCGGGTTCCGGTAAGACGACCCTCTTGTCAGTGATGGCCGGTCTCACCCCTGCCACATCGGGCGAGGTCCTAGTTGATGGAAAACCCGTGCGTGGTCCTGGTCGGGATCGTGGTGTGGTCTTCCAGCAGGACTCGATCTTCCCGTGGCGGACAGTTCTTCGGAATGTCGAGTACGGCTTGGAGATGGCGAAGGTACCGAAGGACGAGCGTCGTCGCATTGCACGTGAACACCTCAAAATGGTCAATCTTGATCAGTTCGAGCATTTCTATCCCAAGGAATTATCTGGTGGGATGAAGAAGCGCGCAGTCATCGCTACGGTCTTCGCCAATAATCCCGAGGTTCTCCTCATGGATGAACCCTTCGGCAGCCTTGACTATGGCACGAAGACCGAGCTCCAGCGCGAGCTGCTGGGGATATGGATGCGAGAGCGCAAAACGACTGTCTTCATCACTCACGACGTTGAGGAAGCGGTTTTCCTGGCAGACAGAATTGTGGTCATGAAACTGGGTCGCAAGACGGCGGAGATCGAGGTTCTGCTTCCTCGACCCCGGACGGAAGAATTGCGATTATCCGAGGAACTTGCGCGACTGCGGCATCGGGTAGCCGGCTTGCTGGCAGGCACCGACGTTTTCCCTGTCGTGGGAGGTCCCCTGTCGTGATACTCTCGACTCTTTCTCGCTACCGCAAGTTGCTTCTCAGCTTCGCCGGGATCGCACTTGTGTTCGGTCTTTGGGAGGCGGAAGCTTATTGGCTGGCCGCGACATACAAGTACGGAAGCGACCTGCTACCAACCATTCAGCACGTTTTCTCGATCTCTCTACCTCAGATGGCACGATTTGGGAGCGAGAATGCAAAGGATTCTTTCCTCTCAGGCATCGTTGTGCTGTTGGACCACTCCAGATACACGGTCCTGCGCCTCGTTGTGGGTACGGCACTTGGGGCCTTTATCGGCATAGGACTGGGACTGGCTATCAGCATCAATCGACCGATTCGTCTCGTGCTGGAGCCACCCATCCTTCTTGTTCGCAATATTCCCCTGCTCGCCCTCATCCCCTTGTTCTCCCTATGGTTCGGAGCGCAGGAGGTGGGGAAGATAGCGTACGTCGCCTTCGCGATCGCGGTCATGCTCGTCATCAACACGGTGCAAGCGGTTGCAAACGTTCGCGCGATATACGTCAATTACGCAAGAACTCTCGGCGCGTCGGCCCCTGCGCTGTATCGCACAGTCATTATTCCTTCGATCTTGCCCGAACTGTTGGCAGGGCTCAAGGTTGCTTTGGGAGTTTCCTGGGCTATTGTTCTGGCTGCCGAGTTTCTCATGGCGAACGAGGGATTGGGCAAGCTGCTCATCCTGGCCCAGACGTTTTTTGATGTCGGGCGCATGCTCGTAATTGTCCTTGTCTTTGTCGTTTACTCCTTGATTCTGAACGCCGTGTTCGACCGTATCACCAGGGTTGCGTGCAAATGGCTTCCCGCAACAAAGTGATTCAACGCTCGACGGCCCCTCCGAGAGCCTCCGCGATTCGACCAGGTATCCTTCTAGCTCGCGTTCGCGCGGGCATCTCATGGCGGCGGACTGCCGAGCGCGTGATAGGAGCACTCGTCGGGTTCGGGCTCCTGGTGCTCGCTTGGTGGATCGCAGCGAATTATCTTGGGCCCGAGAGGCTGCCTGCACCGAATGACGTAGCGTCCATCATGTTCCGGATCCTGTCGTCATCGGCCGCACTTCAGTCGCAGGAGGCATCCGGTGGTATCGGCCCCGGGCTCGCCTACTCCTCCGAACATGTGCTGCTGGGGGTCGCTCTCGGGGCGGCGATCGGTATCTTCATTGGACTGATGATCGGATTGAGTAAGGTTGCGAACGAGATTCTTTCGTCTGCGATCGAGATGATCAGGGCGATTCCACCATTGGCCGCAGCACCCTTCTTCTTGATCTGGTTTGGTACGTCTGGAACTGGGCAGTTGCTTCTTATCGCGTTTTATGCCGCCGTGATGGTCGTGATTAATGCTCGCGCTGCCGTACTACACCTAGATCCCGTACATGAAGCATTCGCAGCCACATTGGGAGCGAATTGGTGGCAGCGTGTTCGCACGGTCGTCTTGCCCGCTTTTGTCCCAGAGGTAATAGGTGGTATCCGCGTTGCCCTCGGTTTCAGCTGGGGAATCGAGGTCGTGGCGGAGCTACTCGGTTCGCAACAGGGCATAGGGCACGACTTTGTTTTGCTGTCTACCGCCCTCCAGGTTGACGAGATCATCGCCGCGATCATATGGATATCCGTCATTGCGGCCGTTGTCGACAGGCTGTATCTCGTAATGACGGCGTACTTTACCCGGTGGGTTCCTGCAAGAGCGCAGTAGCCGTTACGCAAGTGAACGAGGAGGAGGTAAAACGATGACCAAGCTCCACGACATGGCGCGCGATTCCGACGTGGCGAACAGTTCAAGTGAAGGAGTGTCAAGGCGCGACTTCCTGGTCAGGACCGGGCAGGTTGCCGGAGGGCTGGTAGCTGTCTCCTCACTCGGCACGCTGGCCGGCGCGCTCGGTGCCGAGGATACCGTGGAGGCTGCAAACATCCCCGGGGCTCCTGTGATTCCGCGGCTCTCAATTTCCTTTGGCATAGGGCCGTACGTCGACCACAGCTACTGGATTATCGGCGTCCGCAAGGGCTGGTTCAAGGAGGTTGGAATAACGCTGACGCCGGGCCCCGCCGGGCGATCGAGCCTACCCGATACCTGGGGTCCGGCTCTCATTTCTCACACGGTCGACATCCAGTCAGCATCAGAGTCTCACTATCTTCCGTCCATGAAGACTGCGAGGAACCTGCGCCAGTTGCTGTGGACTGACCTGTTCCAAGGATTTGCGGTTCTGGTCCAGCCCGACGAAGGACTCAAGTCCGCATCGCAGCTCATTGCTCAGGGGCAGTCCGCGTCTCAGGCAGTTTACAACGCCATCCGACAACTGAAGGGTAGAAAGCTTCTCTTCGCCCCCGAGGCTGGCGAACGTTCGTTCGTTGAGGCCGTTCTAAAGAAGGGTGGGATGTCCCTGAAGGACGTGTCATACACGGAGATTCAGGATGCGAATCAGGTCCCGCTGATGGTGACGCACCGTGCCGATGCACAAGTCAGTGGCGTGCCCATTCGCCTGACTCTGCAGGAAAAGGGCTTCAAGGTCCTGGTTTCGGCAGCCGATCTAGTCAAGACAGCCAAGCCCTCAGCAAGTTCGCCAGAACTGCTCACCGTCTTTCGAGACGGCGCGGCCACCACGGAGCAGTGGTACACCGCGCACCAAGATGCAGCGCTCCGTTTGACCAGCGTGGTCTTCCGCATCACGCAGTTGATCAACACGAATCCGAATCAGGCGAATGCGATACAGCGACCATTCGTGAACAGCATTGCGGGAACCGCACTGTCTCCGAAGCTGGTCAATGTCGCTTACAACGCCCTGGATCCCTTTTACACATACCAGAAGCAGAGAACGTGGTACGAGGACCCGAGCAGCCCGTTCTACTACAAGTACGAGTTCGGCGCCTACATCGACTCCTGGGTAAGCAAGGGCTTGTTCAAGAAGGGTGAACTCACGGTCGATGAGCTTGCGTTGAACGCCCACATTTATAAGGAACTGGAGACGCTGCAGAAGCAAAGCGCAAGCCTTATCAATACTACGGCGCGCCGCATCCATGCCAAGGGCGGCCAGCATGGCAACGCGGCCAAACTTCTCCAGCAGGCCAGAGTGTACTACTCGCACTTCAACTTCCTGGATGCCTGGCGGTTCGCCAAGGCAGCCTCTACCAAGGTCTAGAGCAGCCGAGACCACCTCGGCAGGGAGGTACAATGGGCACCCGAATCTACGTCCTCTATCGTCTCAAAGATGGGGTTAGTCGAGACCAGTACATTGATTGGTCGCTGAGCACCGATCAGAAGATCACTCCTGGACTTGAGGCGATCATGCGCTTTCGAGTTCGGCAGGTGATCGAGACAATTGAGGGTCCGGAAAACCAGTTCGACATCATAGAGGAGATCGACGTCACGAGTGTTGAGGACTGGCAGCGTGGCCTGGAGTCCGAGCACATGCGGAAGGTTCAGGAGGAATGGCCCCACTACGCTGACACAACAAGCGCCGTAATCGTCGCCGCTGAACCCATAGGTTCCGAGTAGACCCATGCAAGCGTGTAGGATGGTCGGACGGGGCCAAGCGATCTTTCAGACAGTCAGCGAGCCGCACGCCACGGATACTGAGGTCATCGTAAGGCCCCAGCGTCTGGGCGTCTGCGCAACAGATCTCCACGTCCTCTACCACGGAGCCTTGGTGAAAGAGTCCGATCTGCCCCTCACCCTTGGCCATGAGTTCATGGGTGAGGTGGTGGAAGTGAGAGGTGGCCCCAGGCCCGCGGCATACCCAAAGATCAGAGAGCCCATCGATATAGGCACGAGAGTTGCGGTGGAGCCTCTGGTGCCCTGCATGCACTGTGTCCAGTGCATGCAGGGTCGCCTCAATCTCTGTGTGCGGATGACCCACCTCGGTATTTCCCGTGACGGCTGCTTCGCTGAGTACGTATCAGTCCCAGTAAGTCGGGTCGTGCCGCTACCCGACGAGGTTTCGGATTCTGCCGGTGCACTGATCGAAGTGTTCGCATGCGGCGTCAACTTCATTGATAAGGCACGCATGGAGCCTGGAGACATCTGTGTCGTGGTGGGAGCGGGCCCAGCTGGCCTCGTGACGGTCCAGTGTGCTCTGGCTGCCGGAGCCGGAGCAGTGTACGTGCTGGAGCCGGTGCCTGAGCGGCGAGAGTTGGCTCAGCTGTGTGGAGCTGCGGAGGTTTTCTCAACCCCTGAGGAGGCGCATGCTTCAGTTATGGAAGCTACTGGAGCCACTGGCGCCGATGTCGTCTTCGAGTGTGTGGGAAATAGCTCAGCAGTGAACGAGGCAATTCACCTCGCTCGGAAGGGGGGACGCGTCGTACTTGTCGGAATACCCACCGGGCCCATCAACATCGACTCCGAACCTATCGTGGTCGGGGAGCTCGATGTTGTAGGGGCGTTCGCTTCTTCTTGGGACTTCGATCGAGCGATCGCGTGGACCGTGAGCGGCCAGATCAAGCCCGAGTTCATCATCACCAGTGAAGTACCCTTCAGCGATTCGATACATGCCCTCGAGACAGCACTTCGCGATCTCACAGAGTGCAAGATCCAGGTGGCGATGCCCAACGTCAGGTAGTCACGCGTACCAGTTGTTGTAACAGCGTAGAAAGGACATCAGACAATGGCTATCGGTCAGATCCCCGCTGAGGAACTGGGTGCCGGAGCACTCATCACGCCAGAGAGCGTGACAGGAGCGTTGAAACTTGCCAAGACAGGCCGCGTCTACGACCTCGATGCAGGCCGGTTTCGGGGCATGGCCCGACATTATGCCCATCCCCCGTTCGACATCGCTACGTATCGGACCCCCAGGGGCGAGCAGAATCAGAAGGATTTGGACTATCTACGCCCGGACGTAAACAAGGTTAACTACGGCTTCATCAGTGAGCTCGTGATCGCTACGGTTCACACGGGCGCACATATCGATGCGCTCTGTCATGTGACCCACGGTGATCGGAGCGAGTTCTACGGTGGGTTCTCAGCCAACGACTATGTTGGAGACAATGGCGTCCTCAAGTGCGATGTCACAAAGATTCCGCCGATCTTGACTCGCGGGGTCATGGTAGACATTACTGCTCTGAAGGGCGTTGACCAGCTGCCGGCCAGCTATGCTGTCAGCATCGACGATATCCGCCAGGCGTTGGACCGTCAAGGAACAGAGCTGCGGCGCGGAGATGCGATCCTCATACACACGGGACAGATGCGCGGATGGCCGCATGACGTCCGCACAGCGGACATCGAAGCGGGAATCACACTGGAGACCTCACGTTGGCTTGCAGACCAGGAGCCGGTCGCCATAGCGAGTGACAGCTCAGCGGTCGAAGTAGCACCATCGGGAGTGGAAGGCAGCACACAGCCAGTCCACATCCATTGCATTATCGAGCGTGGACTCTATTTGATCGAGTGGGTATACCAGGAAGAGCTGAGTGCCGACCACGTGTACGAGTTCTTATTCATTTGTCTGCCGACCAAGATTCAGGGAGCCACAGGCTCGATGGTACGTCCAGTCGCCGTGGTATAACGCGGACCATACGTAGGGCAGTGCGACAGGCAGGAGACGATCACATGGCGCTGTCACAGCGATCTCTCGGCACGCAGGGACTCCGGGTGTCCGAGATTGGCCTCGGCTGCATGGGCATGTCGGACTACTACAGCAGGCGCGACGATACGGAATCCATCGCTACCATCCATCGCGCAATTGAGCTCGGCATCAATTTCCTGGACACAGCCGACATGTACGGCGTCGGCCGGAATGAGGAGTTGGTCGGATGGGCGATCAAGGGGCGTCGCAATGAGGCGATCCTGGCCACCAAGTTCGGGCTCGTGCGCGCACCTGACGGTACACCGCTGGGTGTCAACGGTCGACCAGAGTACGTGCTCCAGTCATGCGACGCGAGTCTGCGGCGTCTGGGCATCGACAGCATTGACCTTTACTATCTGCATCGCGTCGATCTCAGTACACCAATCGAGGAGACGGTGGGCACCATGAGCCGCCTCGTCGAGCAGGGAAAGGTCCGCTACCTTGGCCTGTCGGAAGTGATGCCAGAGACCATCCGGCGCGCTCACGCTGTCCATTCCATCAGCGCGGTCCAGACAGAATATTCGCTCTGGACCCGCGATCCGGAAGCAGCGATTCTCCCTGTGTGCCGTGAACTCGGCATAGGCTTCGTGGCTTACTGCCCGCTTGGCCGGGGGTTCCTGACTGGCCAGATCACCCGCTTCGAGGATCTGGCCCCCGACGACGTCCGCCGCGAGCATCCTCGCTTCCAGGGAGAGAACTTTCAGCACAATCTGCACTTGGTGACCGAGATTAAGGAGATGGCAAGCGTCAAGGGCTGCACCGCCGCGCAGGTCGCCATTGCCTGGTTGCTGGCCCAGGGAAAGGACATTGTTCCCATTCCTGGCACCAAGCGGCGCACATACCTGGAGGACAACTTCGGCGCCGTCAA